>Ga0070741_10002596_pt1 | contig 47751 bp, 43 predicted proteins | sample Coa_R1_4_FD_66440 | JGI IMG/M metagenome (GOLD analysis project Ga0070741, IMG submission 66440) | Surface soil microbial communities from Centralia Pennsylvania, which are recovering from an underground coalmine fire - Coalmine... | ecosystem: Environmental > Terrestrial > Soil > Unclassified ... | reverse complement strand
CGACGCGAACGTCCACTGATCAGCCATCGCCACCACCCCTCAGCCGTCGATCGGCCTCCTCCATATGCCCGTTTCCGATCGACTTATGCAGACCTTCCCTAGGAGCCGGGCAGCGCGCTGCGCGCCCATGCTACAACCGCGCTCGCGGAACGTCGCGAGCACCGTCGCGCGCTCCGCGGAGGAATGCCGCGCGATGCCCAAGTACGACTACGACCTCTTGACGATCGGCGCCGGCTCGGGCGGGGTGCGGGCGAGCCGGATGGCGGCGTCGTACGGCGCGCGCGTCGCGGTCGCCGAGGAGAGCTCGCTCGGGGGGACGTGCGTGAACCTCGGCTGCATCCCGAAGAAGCTCCTCGTCTACGCGTCGCACTTCGCGCACGACTTCGAGGACGCGGCGGCGTACGGCTGGAACGTCGGCGAGCGCTCCTTCGACTGGCGCCGCCTGATCGCGAACAAGGACCGCGAGATCGCTCGCCTGAACGGCGTGTACCGGCGGCTCCTCGAGGGCAGCGGCGTCGCGATCGTGAACGGCCGCGCGACCGTGGTCTCCCCGCACGAGGTCGACGTCGACGGCCGGCGCATCTCGGCGCGCCATCTCCTGATCGCGACCGGGAGCCGACCGTACGTTCCGGGGCTCCCGGGCTGCGACCTCGCCGTCACCTCCGACCAGATGTTCCACCTCGACGAGCTTCCGCGCCGCATGGTCATCGTCGGCGGCGGGTACATCGCCGTCGAATTCGCCGGCATCCTGCACGGCCTCGGAGTCGAGGTGACGCAGCTCTACCGCGGACCGCTCTTCCTGCAGGGGTTCGACGACGACGTGCGGAGCGTCCTCGCCGACGAGATGCGGAAGGCCGGCGTGAACCTCCGCTTCGACGACGGCGTGAAGCGCATCGACCGCTCGCCCGACGGCCGCTTCTCCGTGTCGCTCGAGAGCGGAGGGGTGCTCGCCGCGGATCTGGTCCTGTACGCGACCGGCCGCCTTCCGAACACGCGCGGGCTCGGGCTCGAATCCGCCGGTGTCGCGCTCGAGCCGAACGGCGCGGTGGCGGTCGACGAGTACTCGCGGTCGTCGGTGCCCTGCATCCACGCCATCGGCGACGTCACCGACCGCATCAACTTGACGCCGGTCGCGATCCACGAAGGCATGGCGATCGCCGCGACCCTCTTCGCCGGCCGGCCGACGAAGCCCGACTACGCGAACGTTCCGTCCGCGGTGTTCAGCCAGCCGAACGTCGGCACCGTCGGGCTCACGGAGCGCGTCGCCGGCGAGCTGCACGCGGCGATCGACGTGTACCGGACGCGCTTCCGCCCGCTCAAGCACACGCTCACCGGCCGGGACGAGACCACGATGATGAAGCTCGTGGTCGAGCGCGCCACCGACCGCGTGCTCGGCTGCCACATGGTCGGTCCGGAGGCGGGAGAGATCGTTCAGGGGCTCGCGATCGCCGTCAAGTGCCACGCGAAGAAGGCGCAATTCGACGCGACCATCGGAATCCATCCGACCGGGGCCGAGGAGTTCGTGACCATGCGGGAGCCGGTCGCCGACGTCGCCTGAGGAGGCGCGCGAGCGCCATAGGCCTCGCTCGCGCGCGGCGCTCGCCATTTGCGCATTGCCCGCCGGCGCACCCGGTTGCTAGCGAGGTGCGTCGTGCGGGCCCTGGCCGTCGCTCTCCTGGTATCTTCGCTCGCGGTGCCCGGGGCGACGTTCGCGGCTCGGCCGCAGCGCCGCGCGCCGCTTCCGGAGGCCCGCGGCGCCGGGACGGCGCGCGAGCCGACGCCCGCGCCGCCGGAGCAACCGCGAATCGTGAACGGGGTCGTCACGTCCGACTATCCCGCTGTGGGCGCGCTCCTCCGTCGCATGGACGACGGCCAGTGGCGGCTCTGGTGCAGCGCGACCCTCATCGGGTGTCGGACGGTCCTGACCGCGGCGCACTGCGCGTGCGAGGAGGACGGCCCCGCGTGCCAGACCGGCGCCGCCGCGCCGGATCCGGGCCGCTACGCGTTCTTCCTCCAGAACGCCGGAGTCCTCGACGTCGACGCGGTCTTCGTGCACCCGCGCTATCGCTTTCCGGTCGCGGACGTCTCGGTGATGCGGCTCGCGCACGACGCGGACGGCATCCGCCCGAGCGCGATCCTCTCGACCGCCGTGCCGCAGGGCACGCAGGCGACGATCGTCGGCTTCGGCCGAACCGGCAGCGCGAGCGGCGACTACGGGATCAAGCGGGCGGGGCGCGTCCTGACCTCGGCCTGCGGCGACGGCGTCGACGCCGAGTCGTCCGTGTGCTGGCGCTTCGCGGCGCCCGTCGGTCCCGCGGGCGAGGATTCGAATACGTGCAACGGCGACTCCGGCGGCCCGCTCTTCGCCGATCTCGGCGCGGGCGATGGGATCGGAGGCGTCACGTCCGGCGGGCGCAGTGCGACCTGCCAGCCGTTCGATCTGAGCTTCGACGCCAGCGTTCCGCGCTACCTCGGCTTCATCCAGCGACGCGCGGCGGGCGACCGCAGCGAGGCGTGCGGCGACGTCGCGGAGCTCGGAAGCGGGTCGACGTCCGTCGCGTCGTTCTCGGGCGCGCTCGATGCGACGACGCGCGAGGGCGCGCACGCGTTCGGGGTCGCGGCCGGCTCGACCCGCCTCGTCGTGACGCTCAATGGCGGCGAGACCGCGCACAGCCGGTTCCGTCTCTTCGTCAAGCACGGAAGCCAGCCGACCGCGACCCGGTACGACTGTCGCGCTTCGCACCGCGGCCAGTTCGGGACCTGCAGCATCGCCGACCCGGCGCCGGGAACCTGGTTCGTCCGCGTGCGCCGCGTCGCGGGAGGCGCGCCCTACCAGGTGACGGCGACTTCTTTCTCGCCCGCTCCGACCGGCGATTGAGCCCGACGGCAGCGCGCGCGGTCGCGGAGCCCGGTTGCGAGCGCGCCGGAAATCAGGGACATCTCGCGCGTGGCCGACGGGAGCGCGACGAATCCCCGGGCGCTCGTCGTCCTCGGCATGCACCGCAGCGGCACGTCGGCGCTCGCGCGCTGCTGCAGCCTGCTCGGGGGCGACCTCGGCGACGACCTGCTCCCGCCGCGCGCGGACAACGAGGCCGGGTTCTGGGAAGACCCGGTGGTCGTCGCGGAGAACGATGTCGCGCTCCTCGCGCTGAACCTCGTCTGGTCGGACGTCTGGCCGATCGATCCGGCGGGCTGGCGCGATCCCGCCCTCCTGCGCGCGCGCGCGGCGCTCGTCGACGTCGCGCGCGACCGCCTCGCGCGCTCGGACCTCTGGGTCGTGAAGGACCCGCGCATCGCGCGCCTCGTCCCGCTCTGGACCGGGATCTTCGACGAGCTCGGCGTCGAGGCGGCGTATCTGATCGCGCTCCGGCACCCCGCCGAGATCGCCGACTCGCTCGCGCGCCGGGACCGGCTGTCGCGCGCGCACTGCCACCTGCTCTGGCTGCGCTACGCGCTCGAGTCGGAGCTGCACACGCGCGGCCGGCGGCGCGCCTTCGTGCGCTACGACGACCTCCTCTCCGACTGGCGGCACGCGCTCGCGAAGGCGGCGTCGGACGTCGCGCTCGCCTGGCCCGTCGAGCTCGACGCGGCCGCGCCGCGCATCGAGCCGTTCCTGCGCGCGGGGCTCCGCCACGAGGTCGCCGACGACGCCGCGTTCGCCGTCGACCCGACCGTGTCCGACTGGGTGCGGCGCACGGCGACGGCGCTCGAGGACGCGGCAGCCGGCGACGCCGAGCGCGCCGGCGCGGAGCTCGACCGAGTGCGCGCGGAGCTCGCGGCGGGGGACCGCGTCGCGACCGCGGTCGCGCGCGAGATCCAGGCCGACGTCTTCGCGCTCCGCGAGATCGTCGACCGCCCGTCGCACCCGATCCGGTACGCGCACCAGCGCATCGCCATCCTGGAGGCGGAGCTCGCCGAGGCGAAGCGGACGGCCGGCGACGTCGTGCGCGCCGCGGAGGACGCCGCCGCGGCCTCGGCCGAGCGGGCAGGGCGCGCGGAAGCGGACCTCCAGACCGCTCGTGAGACGATCGGCGTCGTCGCGCGTCGCGAGTCCGAGCTGCGCGGGATGCTCGACGAGATCCTGCAGTCGCGCTCGTGGCGCTTGACGGGCGTCCTGCGCGAGGTCGCGCGCCGTCTGCGCCGGCTCGGAGCGCGCGCCGGCGCGACCGACGGATCGCCGTCCGCGCTCCCCGGCGCCGGGTCCGCCGATCGCCCGCCGGCGCGCGGCCGCGTCTAGACTCTAGGAGCCGTCAGCGCGCCCGGAGCGCGAGCATGAACTCGTTGAACTCGCCGCGGTTGTGCCAGCGGCCGGCGGCGGCGACGTTCGCCAGGACCCCCATCGCGATCAGCTGATCGACCTGCGCGAAGAAGTCCTCGTCGCGCCACACGTGGCAGTGGACGTCCGCCTGTCCGGTCGCGTGGTTCGCGCGCGCCCAGTGGAACACGGTGCCCAGGTCCTTCCCTTTCAGGTCGTCGATCACGCAGGGGGCGTACTCCATGATGTGCTCGACCGACGGGTAGGTCGGCTTCTCGTGGAAGTCGTTCAGGAGGTGCTGGAGCGACGTGACCGGGCGGGGCTCGTCGTGCGTGCGGCGCTTGTCGGGCAGCATGATCACGAGCACGCCGCCCGGCGCGAGCAGCCCGACGAGGTCGACGAGATAGCCGATCGGGTCGGCGATGTGCTCGAGGACGTGCGCGAGCACGATGTAGCCGTAGCGATCGGGCGGGATCTGCCCGGAGAGCGGCTGGTCGCGGCGGACGACGAAGTCGACCTTCGGCATCGCGCTCGCGTCGAGGTTCCAGAGGGCGGCCATCTCCTCGCGCGACCGGAAGTCGGCGTAGCGGCAGCGGTTCGGCTTCACCATGACGGTCGGCAGGTCGGCCGCGCCGATCTCGAGGCCGATGTCGGCGGCGACGTTCACGAACCGGCAGAGGAACGAGAAGCGATTCCGCTGGTAGTCCTCGCGCGTGATCATCGCGCTCGACCCTGCGCTCGGGCGCCGGCCGGCAGCCGGACGAAGGACCGCTCGACGAGCTTCCGCTCGAACGCGCGCGCGGACGACGCCCACGTCTTGTTCGCCATCGCGGAACCGCCCGCGGTCGCGATGCGCGCGCGCAGGCCGCCGTCGGCGACGAGGCGCTCGAGCGCGCGCGCGACGGCCTCCGGATTCGGCTCCGCGAGGAGGCACGTGCGTCCGGCGTCGACCATCGCGCGCACCGGCGGGAGGTCGGCCTCCACGACCGCGCAGCCGCACGCCATGCCCTGGAACGGCACCCACGAGATGTTCGCGGAGAGCGAGAACGAGAGCAGCACGTGCGCCTCGTTCATCGCGCGCGCGAGCGCATCCGGGGCCAGAACGCCGAGGTTCTCGAAGCGGAACGGAACCGCGCCGAGCTCGCCGTCGCTCGCGCCGAAGAAGCGGATCCGCACGTCGGGCCGGAGCTCGAGCAGGCGCGCGAGCGCGCGCACGCCGACGTCGTAGCCGCGGCGCTTGAGGGACGGGCGCGCGAAGAAGAGCACGACCGGCGGTCCAGGCCGCTCCGCCGGCGGAGCCGTCGTCCGGAAGACCTCGCCGTCGACCGCGAAGTCGATGACCTCGACCGGCCGCTGCGACACCTCGGCGATCCGCGCGCCGAGCGCGGCGCCGATGCAGAACGGCTGGAGCGCGAGCGTGTACGTCGCCTCGGCCTCACGGTGGTTCGGATCCTCCGGCGAGTAGAAGTCGGGCTCGTAATCCTGGACGAAGTACGCGCGGAAGAGCGCGTTCGCGAGTCGCGCGACGGTGTACGCGGTCGGCCAGTTGGTCGCGATCGCCCAGTCGCAGGGCTCGATGCGCTCGTGGTCGGCGACGACGTCGACGCGGAGCGGACCGAAGTGCTCCTCGACGAAGGACTCGATCTCGCGCGGCGCGCGTCCGGCGAGGTGGGCGATCGGCTCGACGTAGACGCGCACGCGATGGCCCGCGTCGGCGAGCGCGTTCGCGAGCTGGAAGATCGTCTTGTAGCCGCCGCCCGTGCCGGCGATCGGCGCGCGGACGATCCAGTTGATGGTGAGCGGCTCGTCCGGGTCACGCGGCGCGAGCTCGCTCAAGGTCGCGACCAGGCGCTGCCGGTTGGCTCGCGTCGAGTGGTGGCGGAGGACGTCCTCGCGCGCGCGCCTGCCGATCTGCTCGCGCAGCTCGCGCGACTCCACGAGGCGTCGCAGGCCGTCGCGCCAGTCGGCATCGCTGGCCGCGAGGAGGCCGTTCCGCCCGTGCTCGATCACGCGCTCGAAGTCGGGCAGGGGCGACGCGATCGTGGGCACGCCGACGATCGCCGCTTCCAGATACTTGATGCAGCTCTTCGAGGCGGTGAAGGGGTTGTCGGGCTCGAGCGGAGCGAGGTTGACGTCGACGAGCGCGGTCGCCTCGATGAGGCTCCGCCACGGCATGAGCGGCAGGTGCTCGAGGCGGTCGGCGAAGCGCTCGAAGCGGCGCGCGACCTCGATGTGACCGACGGTCACGAGCCGCATCTCGGGGAACGTCTCGAGCGCCCACTCGATCGCGCTCTCCGCGACCGCGAAGTCGCGCTTGTGGGTCGGCGTGCCGCTCAGATACGCGACCCGCACCGGCTCGACGTCACGTCGCCGGCGGCGCTCGGACGTGCGGCGCGCGAGCGCGATCGCGGCGAGCTCGATCATCTCCTGGCTCACGACGTTGGGGCAGACGCGCACGTCGCCGACGACGTCCTGCGCGAGGCGCGCGAGCGTCGTCGTCGTGACGACGCAGCCGTCGCAGCGCCGGAGCGTGTCGCGGTAGCGGCGGAGGCCGCTCAGGTAGAGGTCGCGCTCGCTCCGATCCATGTCGTCGAGCGCGGCGACGTGCTTCGCGGCCTCGAGGTCGAACACCCAGTCGTCGGTGTCGAAGATCACCGGACGACCCGACGCATGCGCCTCGGCGATGAACTCGTCGACGTCGGGGCCGAACGGCACGCGGTGGAAGACGAAGCCGGCGAAGGTGCGGAGCGCGTGGCCGAAGTCGTACTGGCCGTAGATGCCGACCTCGCAGCTCACCCCGAGCGTCTCGAGCTGCTCCGCCTGGTGGTCGCAGCGGTAGCGCTTGGCGTCGCCCGGGCAGCCGCTCAGGATCAGGACCGCCTTGAACGGCGGCATGTCGCCGCCCGCGACGGCGGCCGGCGAGGCGGCCGCGTCGGCTGCCTGCTGCGGCAGGAGCCGGCGGAAGACCGAGAACCGGCGGCGCGCGTGCTGCGCGAAGCCGCGCATCGGCTCCGTCATGCGCCAGGTGCGCGATCGCAGGACCTGGTCGAGCGTCTCCTTCGCCGACATCAGCTCGCGATGGAGGCCGTGGATGAAGCTCTCGTGACGGCGGACTGCGGCGAGCGCGTCGTCGAGCTGGTCCTCGAGGGCGACGCAGCGCTCCTCCGCGGCGGCGAGCCGGCGGCGCGCGGCGGCGAGCTCGGCGACGAGGCGGTCGCGTTCCGGCGCCGAGCCGACGACGCCGCCGTCGGCGGGCCGGGAGCGGTCGCGCTCGCTCGGCGCGGCGGCTTCGTCGTCCTCCCGCGGCGGCGACGGGGTGCGCATCACAGGGCGGCCAGCTTCACGCAAGATGCCTCGACTGGCCGCGGCGGGCGCGGGTTCGCGAGCCCCGCTCGACCCTCGAGACGCCTAGCGAAACGTCGCCCGGCGCGTCAACCGGCGTGGCACCGGGACGCCGTCCGCGATAGGACGTCGACGTGAGCGACGACACGGTCGGCCCGGTCTCCGAGGCGTACATCTCCCAGCGCCTGAGGCTCCGCTATTTCGACTGGGGCAACCACGCGAAGCCGCTTCTGCTGCTCGTCCACGGGGGCCGCGATCACGCCCGCAACTGGGACTGGGTGGCCGCCGACCTGCGCCGCGACTTCCACGTCGTCGCGCCCGACCTGCGCGGCCACGGCGACTCGCAGTGGGCGATCGGATCGACCTACTCGCTGATCGACTACGTGCTCGACGTCGCCCAGCTCATGAAGCTGATCGACAAGTTTCCGGTGTATGTGATCGGCCACTCGCTCGGCGGCTCGGTCGCGCTCCACTACACCGGCGTCTACCCCGACCGCGTCGTCAAGCTGATCGCGATCGAGGGCCTCGGCCCGCCGCCCGAGATGATCGAGTCCTTCAAGCGGCGGACCGCGCACGAGCGCATGCTGCAGTGGATCCGCGAGATGCAGTCGCTGGCGCGGCGCCACCCGCACCACTACGCGACGCTCGACGAGGCGGTCGCCCGGATGCGCGAGGCGAACCCGCGCTTGACGGAGGCGCAGGCGCACCACCTGACGGTGCACGGCGCGCAGCGCGAGGAAGACGGCACCTGCGTCTGGAAGTTCGACAACTTCGTCCGGGCGGTGTCGCCGTACCTCTTCAACGTGACCGACGCGCACGACATCTGGGGCAACATCGACTGTCCGACGCTGCTGATCCGGGGCACGGAGTCGTGGGCGAGCGATCCCTCGCTCGACGGCCGCGCGAAGGCGTTCCGCAATGCCCGCGTGGTGAACGTGGAGGGCGCGGGGCACTGGGTGCACCACGACCGGCTGGATGTGTTCCTGCGGCTCGCGCGCGAGTTCCTGCTGGGGTGACTGAGCTGGTGGGCGTCGCTCTGGCGCGGCTTTACTTCGCCTGGGGCACGTTTCTCGTCGTCGGCCTCGTGGGCGTGCACGCCATGGTGCTCGCCTGCGCGGCCTATCGTGGCCGGCCGGCGTCATGGAACGGCGATCACGGCCGGCGGATCATCGTGGCGATCGAGTTCGCCTACGGATTGGTTTCGGGCGGTCGGTCCCGAAACCCGATCCCCGTCCCAATGACTTTGGTCGTGAGGTGCAAGCGGCTCATGAAGATCCGTGGATGGTCGAATCGTTCGCGACGAGCACCGCGGCGCTTGACGTTGGCTCATGAGCCGCCATATCGCGCGTCAGTGCGTAAAGGAGGCTAGGATGCTCTTCATGTTTCGCGGTCAGCCGAGGGTCGGGCTCACGGAGGCCGAGCAGCAGCGCGGGCTCGCGGTGTTTCGGGCGTGGAAGCCGCCCGAGGGGCTCACCATCAAGGCGCACTACCTCACCGCGACTGGCGGGGACTACGTGATCGTCGAGACCTCGTCGGTGGAGGCGATGATCGAGGCGGTCTCGAACTGGGCTCCCTTCATCACGTACGACGTGTCGCCGATCGTCGAGGTCGGCGATGCGAGCGCGAGCCTCGCGCGCGCGCTCGCGGTCCGGTCCGCGATCGCCTGAAGCACGCGCGGAGCCCGTCGGGCGACGCGCAAACAGCTGCGGCGCACGAGTGATGCGCCTCGCATCGCCGGCGACCGGATGGTACGACGCCGAGCGGCGCCTTGGCGCGACTCGCGCTCCCCCCGAGTCACGCCAAACCAATCGCCGCTCTCGAAAACCCTCGGAAGCCAAGAAATGGTCGGAATCAGCTCGATCGCCGTCTACGTGCCGCGCTCGCGGCTCGACCGCGGGCTCATCGCCAAGGCGTGGGGCAGGAAGCAGCCGCCCGGCGAGAAGGCGGTCGCGCACTACGACGAGGACGCGCTCACGATGGCGGTCGCCGCGGCGCACCGCTGCTTCGCGGACGTCGATCCGTCCACGATCGACGGGCTCTTCTTCGCGTCGACGTCCTCGCCCTATCGCGAGAAGCAGGTCGCCAGCGTGGTCGCGACGGCGTGCGATCTCCCGCGCGCGATCCTGACCGCCGACTTCACGGGCTCCGTCCGGGCCGGCCTTTCCGCGGTCTCGGCCGCCATCCGCGCGGTGCAGAGCGGCGCCGCGCGCCGCGTGCTGGTGGCAGTCGCCGACTCGCGTCCCGCCGAGCCCGAGGGCGACCTCGAGGGCCTCTTCGGCGACGCGGCAGCGGCGGTCGTGATCGACGGCAAGGCGCGGCTCGCGCGGTTCGAGGGCGCGGCCGCGGTGGCGGAGGAGTTCACTTCGCAGTGGCGGACGGATCGCGGCGACGCGGTGCAGGCGCAGGACGCGCGCTTCGCGCTCACGCACGGCTACCTGCGCGACATGGCGGAGGTGATCGAGCGCGTCATGAACGAGGGCGGGGTCGGGACCGACCAGCTCGCGGCGCTCGCCGCCGGACATCCCGACGCGCGCGCCGCGCAGGACCTCGCGAAGGCCGTCGGCATCGACGCGAAGGTGCAGCTCGTGCCGTCGCTCGTCGGCTCGATCGGCATCACCGGCTCGCCCGATCCGCTCCTCCTGCTCGCGGCGGCGCTCGAGCGCGGCAAGCCGGGCGACCGGATCGTCGCCGCGGCGTTCGGCGAGGGCGCGGAGGCGCTCCTCTTCACCGCGGGCGAAGGCGCGGGCGCCGGCGCGTGCCGCCCCGCGCTCGCCGACGCGGTCGCGAGCAAGCTGCCGCTTTCGAGCTACGAGCAGTACCTCAAGTACCGCCGGGTCCTCGGGCAGGACGAGACGCCCGTCGAGCTCGTGTCGAACGTCCTCGAGCACCGCGAGCTGCAGCAGGACGCGCGGCTCTACGGCTCGCGCTGCTCGGGGTGCGGGATGGTCCAGTACCCGATGGCGCGCGTCTGCCTCGCGTGCAAGAAGCGCGAGTCGCTCGAGCCCGTCAAGCTGAAGAAGAGCGGCAAGATCTTCACCTACACGGTCGACCACCTCGCGGCGAACCTCGAGCACCCGATGGGCATGGCGGTCGTCGATCTCGACGGCGGCGGCCGCGTCTACGTCCAGATGACGGACAGCGCGCCGGAGGAGGTCCAGATCGGCGCGCCGGTCGAGCTCACGTTCCGGCGCCTCCACGCGGGCGGCGACAATTACAACTACTATTGGAAGGCGCGGCCGGCGGGTGCGATGCGCGCGACGGGAGCAGCGTCATGAGCAGCAAGAGATCGATCCGCGACCAGGTCGCCGTCATCGGCGTCGGCTGCACCAAGTTCGGCGATCTGTACGACTCCACGTACGAGGACCAGGTCTGCGAGGCCGCGTTCCAGGCCTACGACGACGCGAAGATCGATCCCGCGGAGATCGACGCCGCCTACGTCGGCACGTACCTCCCGCACCCGCAGGGCGGGAAGGCGGGGATCTCGCTCGCCGATCCGCTCCGCCTCTACGACCGCCCCGTCACGCGCGTCGAGAACTTCTGCGCGACCGGCACCGACGCGTTCCGGAACGCCTGCCTCGCGATCGCGTCCGGCCAGCACGACATCGTGCTGGTGGTCGGGTCCGAGAAGCTGAAGGACCGGCCGGGCCGCGGCATCCCGCGCGTCGGGCACCAGATCCTGGGAAAGGGCAACACCGCGCCCGGGCTCTTCGCGCTCGCCGCGAACCGCTACATGCACGAGTTCGGGGTCACCCGCTCGACGCTCGCGAAGGTCGCCGTCAAGAACCACTGGAACGGCAAGCGGAACCCGCTCTCGCACCTCAAGATGGAGGTGACCGAGGAGCAGGTCCTGAACGCGCCCATCATCGCGACGCCCTTCGGCCTCTTCGACTGCTGCCCGACGACCGACGGCGGAGCCGCCGCGATCGTCTGCCGCGCCGACATCGCGAAGCGCTTCCGCGACGACTACGTCCTCGTGAAGGGGGCCGCGCTCGCGGTCGCGACCGGCCGGCCCTACTACGACCCGACCTTCGACTACCTCGGCTTCCGCTCGACGCAGGCCGCCGCCAGGGCCGCGTACGAGCAGGCCGGCATCGCGCCCTCGGACGTCGACCTCGCCGAGGTGCACGACTGCTTCACCTGGACCGAGATCTCGAACATCGAGGACCTCGGCTTCTTCGAGAAGGGCCAGGGCTGGAAGGCGGTGGAAGAGGGGAAGACGCGCATCGACGGGTCGATTCCGATCAACCCGTCGGGCGGGCTCAAGTCGTTCGGCCACCCGATCGGCGCGTCCGGCGTCCGGATGATCTACGAGTGCGTCCGCCAGCTCCGCGGCGAGTGCGGGGAGCGCCAGGTGAAGGACCCCGAGATCGCGCTCGCGCACAACGTCGGCGGCCCGGGCGCGGTGTCGTGCGTCGTGGTGCTGGGGCACGCGAGCTGAGAAGTGCCGTCGGAGGCGTGATGTCGGTCGAAGAGCTCTATCCCGTTGATCGCGTCAAGCACAGTCCGTTCCTCTACTACCCGAACGTCAACACCGACACCGACGCGGTGACGCCCGAGAGCGCGCGCCGCTTCGCCGACGCGCTCTCCGCGCCCGCGAGCGCGGGCCGCAAGGCCGCGCTCTACGTGCACGTTCCGTTCTGCAAGAACCACTGCACGTTCTGCTTCTACAACATCGACGTCGTGAAGCGGACGGACCCGACGATGCGGAGGTACGTCGACTCGCTTCTGCGCGAGATGCGCGCGTTCGCCGAGTCGGCCTACGTGCAGGGTCTGACGATCGAGAACGTCTTCATCGGGGGCGGCACGCCGAGCATGCTGCCGGACGACGCCTTGCGCGACGTGCTCATCGCGCTGCGCCGGCATTTCGATCTCTCGGGCGTGCTCGACTTCACGATCGAGATGCATCTCGAGACGATGACCGCGTCGAACCTCGAGATCTGCCGCGAGCTCGGCGTGAATCGCGTGAGCTTCGGCTGGCAGACGTCCATCCCGCGGCTGCGGAAGCTCCTCGCGGTGCTGCCGAGCGAGGAGACGCTGCACGAGGTCGTCCGCCACCTCCAGCGGCTCGACTTCCCGCTGGTCTGGGATCTCATGTACGCGCTTCCCGGACAGACGGACGAGGAGTGGGAGGAGGACCTCCGCCGCTCGATCGAATTCGGCGTCGCCTGCATCGACATCCACCGCTGCGACATCGTTCCGCCCGCGCCGCTCTACGACCTCGTGCGAGCGGGCAAGATCGCGGGCCTCGCGACGCCGCAGCAGCAGCTCGACCAGTACCGGATCGCGCATCGCGTGCTGCTCGAGCAGGGCTACGCGTTCAACACGTTCGGCCAGTTCAACCGGCCGGACGTCCCGAAAGCGGTCTCGCACCACGGGCGAAACATGTATCGCTCGTCGCACGACCTGCTGGCGCTCGGCCCGGGCGCGATCGGCGTCGTCGCGGACAGCGCGTACATGAACGCGCGGGACCTCGGCGATTACGCCCTGCGGACGGAGCGCGACGGGCGCGCGACGGCGTGCGTCTGCGCGATCGCGGACGAGACCTGGCAGGAGCGCGACTTCGTCCTCGGCCTCGGCCAGCTCTGGTCCGTTCCGAAGAGCCTCCTCCGCGGCCCGCTGAGCGACCATCAGGAGCAGGTCGTCGAGCGCCTCGTGGCGCACGGTGCGCTCGAGGAGACGGCGGACGAGTATCGGCTGACCGACGGCGCCGTCGGGTATCACTTCTCGATCGCGCACGAGTTCGTTCCGCGCCACCAGGTCGGGCGGAACGTCGGCTACCTGCGCGCCATCCGCGCCGAGGTCGATCGACGCAGGCGACGGCAGCGGCCCGGAGAGGCCTCGAGTGCTGCGGACCGCTGACGTCGCGGATCGCGTCACCGGAACCGACCGAACGAGCGATTCGAGTCTCTGGCAGCAGCTCCGCTATGGCGCCCTGCTGCGCGCCGCCGGAACGAGCGTCGCGGCGGCGCGCGCGTACGCGGCCGTCGTCGCGGAAGTCGAGCGCAGGCGCGACCCGCATCGCTCGAGCGTCGCCGAGGCCCGGATCCGCCGGTCGCTGGGAATGACCGGCGACGCCGCCCGCCGCATCTACCGGGACGCGCTCTACTCCGAAGCGCTCGAGGAAGCGGACAGCCTCCGCTTCATGAGCGGCCGCAGCTCGATCGCTCGGGACGTCGACGTCGTCGGGGTCGCTCCGCGCGGCGGCGGGCCGCGCCTGTATGCGGCGCTTCACTTCGGGAGCCCGGTGCTCGCGTATCTCGCGCTGCGCGCGGTCGCGGAACCGGATCTGCTCCTGATCGGACGGGAGCTCGACGAGGAGAAGAACCCGATGCCGGCGAGCAAGCGGGAATTCGCGGCGAGGAAGGTCGCGTGGGTCGAGGCGGCGGGGGCGCCGTTCCTCGGAACGACCGATCGCGACGTCCTGCAGGCGCGCGAACACCTGCTCGCCGGCCGTCCGCTCTGCGCCGCGGTCGACGTGCCCGGGAACGTCGTCCGGCGCGCCGAGTGGATCGACGTCGCGGGCCATCGCGTGTCGGTCGCGACCGGAGTCCTGCACCTCGCGGTCCTGACCGGCTGCGACGTACAGCTGGTCGCGGGAGCTCATCGAGCCGGGCGGATCTCCGTCTGGTGCAGGCCGGCGTTCTCGGCGCCGACGGTCGCCGAGCTCGCGCGGAAGATCGCCGCGGACGTCGACGCGGTCGTGAGGGAATGGCCGGGCGAATGGTGGATGTGGCCGTTCATGGTCGCACCGAGAGAGGAGCGAGGGTTTCAATGAAGCGCTGGCTGGGCCGGGCGTGGGGCGGTGGCGCCGCGGCGGCCGGGCCGTCCGCGCGCGATGGCGGGGCGGCCGCAGCAGCGGCGCGCAACGTCGCGCGCGGCAGCTCCGCGCTGCAGCCCGACGACATCGACTGGTTCCACTCGATCGACCTCGGCGACGGGTGCGTCACTGCCGGCGCGAAGAGCGGGGAAGACCTCCGGAGCGAGTTCGCGCGCCTCGGGCTCGACGAGGCGGCGCTCCGCGGGAAGACCGTGCTCGACGTCGGCTGCGCGGACGGCTGGAACTCGCTCGAGTGCGAGCGGCTCGGCGCCGAGGTGACCGCGGTCGACGCGATCCATCGCGACGGGCTCCGCTACGTCCGCCGCCATCTGCGCCCGCGCTTCCGGTTCGTGCAGGTCGACGTGCTGAGCCCGTCGTTCCTCGAGCTCGGCTCGTACGATTTCGTCCTGTACCTCGGCGTGCTGTACCACACCCCGTATGCCTTCGATCAGCTCGCGCGCGTCGCGCGGGTCTGTCGCGGCACCGTGTTCGTCGAGAGCGCGTTCCTGAACCTGGCCGGACACGCCGACCGCGCGACGCTCACGTTCAACTTCGACGGCCGGATCACCCCCGACCTGTCGTCGCCGGTCTTCCCGTCGGTCGCATGGATCACGTCGGCGCTCGGCGCGCTCGGATTCGCCGACGTCGCCGTGGTCGCGGGCGGCGCAGGCGACGCTGGCCACGGCGTTTCCGCGGCCCCGGGGCGCGTCCTCGTGCGCGCGTCGAATCGCCGCTTCGACGCGATGCCGCTCGTCTTCGCCGCCGAGCAGACGGCGGTCTAGGACGTCGCGCCGAGGCGAGGCGCGCAAGCGGACATGCCGGCGAAGACGAACGCGATGCGGATCCTGGACGGCCTCGGGATCGCGTACCGCGTGATCGAGTACCGGATCGATCCCGACGACCTCGCCGCGGAGAAGGCGGCCGTGAGCCTCGGAATGCCGCCCGAGCAGGTGTTCAAGACGCTCGTCGTGCGCGGCGACCGGAGCGGCGTCGCGCTCGCCGTCATCCCCGCCGGGACGCGGCTCGACCTGAAGGCGCTCGCGCGGCTCGCCGGCGACCGGAAGGTCGACACGGTCCCGCTGAAAGAGGTGCAGCCCCTGACCGGCTACCTGCGCGGCGCCGTGACCGCGCTCGGGTGCAAGAAAGCATATCGCGTGTTCCTCCACGCCTCCGCCGAGCGCCTCGACGCGATCGGCGTCTCCGCCGGTGCGCGCGGCGTCGAGATCGTGCTGGCTCCGGCCGACTACGCGCGTGCGGTCGACGCGACCGTCGGCGAGATCGCCGTTCCCGCGTCGCCCTCGCGGTCCTGATCCGGGGCGCCGACGAGCTCCGCCGCAATCGCCGCGCGCACGGCGCCGAGAGCGCGCTCGTTCACGCGCGCCTTGGTCGCGACGTAGGCCGCTCCGTCGAGGTTGCGCAGGCGCTCCGCCTCGCGCCGCGCGACCGTCTCCACGTCTTCCGCCGCGACCGCGCGATCGAGGTAGCCGAACGCGACCGCTTCCTCCGGATCGAACATTGCAGCGGTCGTGATGCGCGCGAAGCCGGGCGCCGTAAGGCGGTGGCGTGCGATCTCGATCGCGAAGAGCGGGACCGTGAGGCCGATCGCGGTCTCGTTCATGCCGATCCGCCACGGTCCGAGCGCGCCGATCCGCACGTCGGACGCGAGCATCAGGAATGCGCCCATCGGGTACGCGTGGCCGGTGCAGGCCGACACGACGGGACGCGAGAAGGCGAGCAGGCGCTCCACGAGGCGCGCGCCCGCGAGCACCATCCGGCGCGGGGCGTCGCCTCCGAGCCGGAAGGTCCCGAGGTCGAAGCCCGCGGAGAAGATGCCGGGGCGCCCGGCGAGCACCGTCACGGCACCCGCTCGCTCCGCCTCCGTGAGCGCGGTTTGGACGTCGTCCATCATGTCGACGGACATCGCGTTCACCTTCCCGTCGTCGATCACGATCCACGCGATGCCTTCGGCGATTCTCACCGTGGCCTTCTTTCCCATGTGCCGCTCCTCTGGAGTCGGGATGCCGCGCAATGTAGACCGGTCGTCATAATCAGTCCAGAGCGCCGAGAAACTTCTCGATGGGAGCCGCCGCAAAGCACAAGGAAAGCCTCGTCCGGAGCGCGATGCGGCTGTTCCGGCGGCAGGGATACGCCTCGACCGGCCTCCAGCAGATCCTGGCGGAGAGCGGCGCGCCGCGCGGCTCGCTCTACCACTACTTCCCGAGCGGCAAGGAATCGCTCGGCGAGGCCGCAGTCGGCATGGCGGGCGACCTGATCCGGGAGATGCTCGAGAGCCACGCGGCCCGTCACCCCGACCCGAAGGCGTTCGTGCAGGCGTGGAGCCGCACCATGGCCGGCTGGATGGAGGAGTCCGGCTTCCAGTCGGGCTGTCCGATCGCGACGACGGTCCTCGAGACGGCGCCGCGATCGCCGGCGATCACGCTCGCCGGCCGGAACGCCGTCGACGGATGGATCGACGTCGTGGCCGACGTGCTCGCCCGCGACGGGATGCCCGCGCGCGAGGCGCGCTCGCGGGCGCAGCTCCTCATCGCGGCGATGGAGGGCGCGCTGATCCTCGCCCGCGTGCGCCAGTCGAAGCAGCCGATCCTCGACGTCGCGAAGCTCGTCCGAGGGCCGGCACGCGGGCGCCCCGCTGCGCCTCGCTCGGGCTAACCTCCTGCCGATACCCGCACGTCGGCCGCGAGCGGCAGGTCGCGCGACGACGTCCCGACCTCGATGCGGTACGTCGTCGGCTCGACGACCCACGCGCCCGCCGGGTCGTCCCAGTAGGCGAGCTCGCCGACCGGCACCGCGAGCTCCACCGTCGCGGTCTCGCCGGCCGGGATCGACACCCGGCGGAACGCCCTCAGCTCGCGCACCGGCCGCCGGACGGCCGACGCGGGATGGCTCACGTAGAGCTGCACGACCTCGTCACCGGCGCGCCGGCCGGTGTTCGTCACGTCGACGCGCGCGCGGATCGTGCCGTCGGTCGGAACGTCGGCGGCCTCGAGCGCGAGGCCGGAGAGCGCGAAGCTCGTGTAGCTGAGACCGAAGCCGAAGGGATACCTCGGCTCGAAGCCGTGGCGATCGACGAAGCGATAGCCCGGGTCGTCGTCGTAGAACACGACCGTCGACGTGTGATCGAACGGCGGAAGCTGGTCGGGCGAGCGCGGGAACGTGACGGGAAGCTTCCCGGAAGGGACGACGTCGCCGAACAGGACGTCGGCGATCGCGTTGCCGCCCTCGACGCCGGGATAGAACGGGAAAAGGATCGCGCCCACCTCGTCGACGAAGGGCTCGACGAGCACCGAGCCGCTTCCCTCGATCACGACCACGGTCCGCGCTTGACGCGAGGCGACGTCGTGCACGAGCTGCACCTGCTCGGGCGCGAGGTCGAGCGAGTCGCGATCGCCGCCGATGCCCGGGCCGAGCTCGCCTTCGTCGCGGGCGTCGAGCCCGACGACGACGACCGCCGCGTCCGCGCTCGCGACGTCGGCGAGCTGTGCCGCCGACGGCGCGTTCGTCGTGATCGCCGTGATCTCGATTCCGCCCGCGCGGTTCCGGATGCCGGCGAGCGGCGTCACCGGGCTCGTGGGGTTCACGAAGCTGCTGCCGACGTCGCCGAGATTCGCGCGGTCGGCGAGGAGGCCGACGACGGCGATCCGCCGCAGCGACGCGCGCTCGAACGGCAGCGTCGCGCCCTCGTTCCGGAGCATGACGATCGCGCGGCGCTCCACCTCGAGCGCGAGCTGGCGGTGCTCCGGGCTCTCGATCACCGCCGTATCGACGGGCGGGAGCCCGTCGAAGATGCCGAACCGGAACTTGATCCGCAGGATGCGGGTCACCGCTTCGTCGATGACCGATTCGGGGACCTCACCCGACTCGACCGCGGCCACGAGCGCGTCGCCGTAGTAGATCGCCGACGGCATCTCGACGTCGAGCCCGGCGAGCGCCGACGGGACCGTGCTGCGCGTCCCGAGGGTCCAGTCGGACTCGACGAAGCCGTCGAAGCCCCACTCGCCCTTCAGGATGTCGCCCAGGAGGTGCGCGTTCTCGGCGCAGTACAGCCCCCGGACGCGGTTGTAGGCGCTCATGACCGAGCCGACGCCGGCCTGCACGGCCTTCCGGAAGTGCGGGAGGTAGACCTCGCGCAGCGTGCGCTCGTCGGCCTCGACGCTCACGTCGAAGCGGGTGTCCTCGATGCTGTTCATCGCGAAGTGCTTGACGCTCGCGACGACCATCTCCTGCGCGCCGCGCACGAACGCGGCCCCCATCTCGCCGAGGACGAAGGAGTCCTCGCCGTAGGTCTCCTGCGCGCGGCCCCACTGGGGATTGCGCAGCAGGTTGATCGTCGGCGCGAGGATGACGTTCGCGCCGCGGGCGCGCGCCTCGCGGCCGATCGCGCGGCCGACCTCGCGCTCCAGCTCCGGATCGAAGGTCGCTGCGCGGGCCGCCGCGACCGGGAACGCGGTCGTGTGGCCGGTCAAGCCGCTCACGCCGCGCGGGCCGTCGCACATCCGGAAGCCCGGGATCCCGAGGCGCTCGTCGTCCGGCGTGTGGTAGACGCCCTGGATCGCGTCGAGCTGGAGGCCGTGCATCTGCGCGACCTTGTCGGCGAGCGTCATGTGCGCGAGCAGGTCGGCGACACGCGCTTCGACCGGCGCGGTCGGGTCGCGATAATCGACCGGGCCGCCGGCCGGAGAGGTCGCGTCGCTGCACGCGGCCGCCAGGAGGAGGAGCGCCGCGAGCGATGCGCGCGCCGCCGCCGACGCGGCGCCCGATGCCGCGACCCCGCGCGCGTTACGCTGCCGTGAACGTCGCATGACGGCGGTTTTGCCGTGCGCGCCGCGTCCAGCACAAGCGCGCGGATTGCAGCGGTTCGGCGACGGACCTAGCCTCGACACGACGACGAGCGGCGAAGATGCCGCGCGCGGAGGAGGAGAATCCATGCCGAAGAAGGTGCGACCGATTCCCAAGGGCTATCACACCGTAACGCCGTCGCTCATTCAGGCGGACTCGCGCCAGACGATCGAGTTCTGCAAGAAGGCGTTCGGTGCGAAGCTCCTGATGAAGCTCGAGGCGCCGGATGGGAAGATCGCGCACGCCGAGATCCAGGTCGGCGACTCGATCCTCATGCTGAACGACCCGATGGGCGACGTGGGCCCGCAGCCCGCGAGCCTCTACCTCTACGTCGAGGACGCGGACAAGACGTTCGCCAAGGCCGTGAAGGCGGGCGGGGCGGTCGTGATGCAGCCGCAGGACATGTTCTGGGGCGACCGCTTCGGGAGCGTCACCGACCCGGCGGGAAACCGCTGGAGCATCGCCAGCCGGCGCGAGGAAGTGGCGCCGAGGGAGATGAAGAAGCGCGCCGCCGCGATGTTCAAGGGAGCCGCCGCGGCCGGCTGATCCGCACCCGCCGCGGCGGTCGAAGCGCCGCCGCCGCGGCAGGCCCGCGGCGGCGGATCGCCTACGCGGCCGTCCTCCCGAACTGGCGGCGATACGCGGCCGGGGCGAGACCCGTGTGGCGCTTGAAGAGGCTCCGGAAGAAGGCTCCGTCCTCGTAGCCGACGGCGGCGCCGACCTCCTGCACGGAGATCGCGTCCTCCTCGAGGAGGCGGCGCGCCGCGCCGACGCGGAGCCGCTGCAGGTACTCGACCGGCGGGAATCCAGTCGCCGCCTTGAAGCGCCGGATGAAATTCCGCCGGCTCATGCCGAGCTCGCGCGCGAGCCCCTCGAAGCGGAACTCCTCGCGGCAGTGCCGGTGGATCCAGTCCTCGGCGCGCCGGATCGCGGGATCTCCGTGCCGCTTTCCCATCGGCAGGACGGCGAAGCCGGCCTGGCAGGGCCTCGGCATGTCGATCAGGAGCGCTCGCGCGCACTGCAGCGCGAGCTCCCGGCTGCAGAGCTTCTCGACGAGGTAGAGCGACAGGTCGAGCGCGGCGTACACGCCGCCGCCGCAGTAGAGGCCGTCCTCTTCGGTCACGAGGTCGGCCGGCCGCCAGTCGACCGCGGGAAAGCGCGCGCGGTACTCCTCGGCGAGGCCCCAGTGCGTCGTCGCGGCCTTGCCGTCGAGGAGACCGGACGCCGCCAGCAGCGCGACGCCCGAGCACACCGCGGCGATGCGCGCGCCGCGCGCGTGCGCGCGTCGGAGGAAGCGGACGACCGGCGCGTTCCGCTCGAGCGACTCGTCCAGGCCGAGCCCGCCCGAGGGGACGAACACGAGATCGGTCGACCGCACCGATTCGAGGGCCTCGTCGGGGACGATCGCGTACGGGCCGTCGGGATGGACGGGGCGTCCGCCGATCGATGCCGTCCGCACCCGGAAGGCCGGCGACGGCTCGGTCGCGACGATGGCGTTCCAGAGCGTGCCCGCGGCGCGGAAGACCTCGAGCGGCCCGACCGAGGTCGACGCGTGGCTGCACTCGAGGAAGAGCACGGTCACGTCGATCGCGCCGGACGCGCCGGCGCCCGCGCGGCGTTTCGGCCGCTTTGGCGTGATCACCACGGTACGATGTCACATCTGCCGTCTGGTCGCAATCGCCGATCGGGGCGAAAGTGCAGCATCGAAGCGGCGACGGCGCGAACGGCCGTCACGAACGGAGGCGAACATGCGGAAGTTCATCATCGAGCGCGACATCCCGGGCGTGGGCGGCCTCGACTCGTGCGAGCTCGCGTCGGCGGCGCGGAAGTCGAACGACGTGCTGGCCGAGCTCGCGCCGGCGATCCAGTGGCAGCAGTCCTACGTCGCGGGGAACAAGACGTTCTGCGTGTACCTCGCCGAGGACGAGGCGGTGATCCGCCGGCACGCCGAGAAGAGCGGCTTCCCGGCGACGCGGATCACGGAGGTGACGGCGGTCATCGACCCGACGACCGCGATCGCGCCCGCGCGCGGCTGACGGCCGGACGCGCTTCCCGGGTCATCGCGGGCAGCGCGGGTCGGCGTTCTGCAGGACCGCGATCTGCTCGCCCGTCACGGGCAGCTTCACGCAGCCGTGGTCCTCCTCGCAGATGAAGTCGAACTCCTTCGCGGCCTCGTGGCAGCCGAAACACTGGCCTCCGAACATGTTGATGATCTCGTCGCGGCCGCGCTTCCGGATCTCGGTGCCGGCGGCGCTGAACGCGAGCTCGAAGTACTCCCAGTTGTGGTTGTCGGGATCGAAGTCGGGCCCGCGCTTCACCATCGCCTCGCCCGGGAAGAGCTGCACGATCGTCCCGACCGGGAACTGATCGCCGGCCGGCAGGTCCTCGGCGAAGCGCACCGCCTCGTCGAGGTGCCCGAGCTTGTTCGCGATCCGCATGTTCCGGACCTGCGCCCAGTTGCGGAGGCAGTCGAAGTCGCTCGCCTGCGCGACGAAGTCCTCGGCCGGCGGGTCGCTCGCCTGGCCTCCGCTACCGCTCGAGCCGCCGCCGCACGCAGCGAGCAGCGCGGCGGAGAGGCCGATGCAAAGCCAGCGGCGCGCGGTCCGTGCGGCCTTCCACGCGCGCTGCGGCGAGCTCGTCGTATCGGTCATGGGTGCCCCTCCCGCCGCGAGCGTGGCGCCCGTCGAGCGCGGCGGTCAAGGCGAGACTGCGCGATCGGCTCCTTGGTGGGTCCAAGCCGCCCCGACTAGGCCGGCGGCTCCGTCGGGCCGTCGTCGCGCGCGTCCCACGGCATGGCCGCCGAGATCCAGTGAGTGATTCGCTCGGCCTGATCGTTTCGGTGCAGGTGCCGCGGCGGCTGTGCGAAGGTCGAGTACGGACGGCAGCGGAGGACGACGCGGTCTTCGTCCTTCGCCATCGCCTCGACCGCCGGCCGGGCTTCCTCGGGAAGCCGCTGGCCCGACATCCGCTCGCCGACGGCCATCATCACGTCGACCACGAGCTTCGGCTCCGCGTCGACGCGCGCGTCGCAATAGACCTGGAGGTAGGCGAACGGCCAGCGCTCGTCGAGGACGCAGAGGCTCGCCTTGCCGCTGCGCGCGACGGCCTTCGCCTTCGCGCGACCCCGCATGGTCGAGATCAGGAGCTCGTCGTCGTCCGTCGGGACGTAGTAGACGACCGACATCGACGGGCCGTCGGCGCGCCGCGCGTAGCCGAAGATGCAGGTCCGGTGCGTGCGCACGAACGCGCGCCGCTCCGACGGGAGCATGTCGCGATCGGTCGGGGCCGCAAACGGCTCCGGAGACAGGGGCAATAGCTGCACGAGCTCCCTCCTCGGGGTTTATTATCGCCTGATAATAAGCTACGACGGCCGCGTGAAGCAAGCGAGGCGAAAGGCGCGCCGCGTGCGGGTGGTTCGCGACGACATCCGCGAGCGCCTGCTCGACGCCGCGCTCGTCGAGTTCGGCGCGAAGGGTTTCGACGGCGCTTCGACGCATGCCATCGCGCGTCGCATCGGCGCCCATCAGCCGCAGATCAACTATCACTTCGAGTCGAAGGAGGCGCTCTGGGCGGCGGCGGTCGACCACCTCTTCGCGGAGCTCGGCCGGACGACGGCGGGGCTCGACGTCGGAGCGGCGGTTCGCCGGAACGGCGACGCGTCGGAAGCCGCCGCGACCTTCGCCGAGATGATCCGTCGCTTCGTCCGCTTCGCGGCGCGCCGTCCCGAGCTGAACCGGATCATGGTCCACGAAGCGACCGCGGAGAGCGACCGGCTCACGTGGATCACCGAGCGCCATGTGAAGCCGCTGTACGCGACGGTCCGCCGCCTGTGGCGACGCCTGCGCGAGGCGGGGATCGCGGCGCCGATCGACGACCGGCTGCTCCACTACGTCATGGTCGGCGCGGCGTCGCTCGTCTACGTGAACGCGCCCGAAGCACGGCTGCTGACGCGCATCGAGCCGACTGCTCCGCGCTGGGTCGAGACCCACGCGGACGGGCTCGTCGCGATGCTGCTGCCGAACGCGCCGGCGGCCGCCGCCGCGCGAGGAGGAACGGCATGACCGGGAGACGTCCCGAGCTCGACACCGATCTCTACACCGACGCCGCGATCGCGGATCCGTACCCGATCTACCGCACGATCCGCGACCTCGGCCCCGCGGTGTGGCTCAGCGCCCATGGCGTCTGGGCGATCGCGCGCTTCGCCGACGTGCGAGCCGCGCTGCGAGCCGACGCGGTCCTGGTCTCCGGTCGCGGCGTCGCGATGAACGACGTCGTGAACTCGAGCGCGTCGCGCGTGACGCTCACGAGCGACGGCGCCGACCACCGTCGGCTCCGGAAGGCGCTGATGGCCCCGATGATGCCGAGCACCTTGACGGAGGTCGAGGCCGAGATCCGGGGGCTGGCGGACGAGCTCGTCGATCGGCTCGTCGCTCGCGATTCCTTCGACGGCATCGTCGACTTCGCCCAGGTCCTGCCGCTCTCCGTCGTCGCGCGGCTCGTCGGCCTTCCGGACGCGGGACGGCAGCGGATGCTCGAATGGGCGGGGGCGATGTTCGACGCGCTCGGCGTGATGAACGAGCGAGGCGAGCGCGCGCTGCCCTTCGTGCTCGAGCTCGCCGAATACGTGGCCGGCCTCGACCGGAGCCAGCTCCGCCCCGAGGGCTGGGCGGCCCGGCTGTACGCCGCGGTGGAAGAGGGGCGCATCGAGGCCCGAGACGTCGCCGGAATGCTGATCGACTACGTCGCTCCGAGCTTGGATACGACGATCCTCGGGACCGGGCATCTTCTCTTCGAGCTCGGCCGGCATCCCGAGCAATGGGAGCTCGTGCGGAAGGATCGCGTCCTCGTTCCGCGCGCCGTCCACGAGGCGCTCCGCCTGGAGTCGCCGGTCCGGGCGTTCACGCGGCTCGCCGTCGAGGACTATTCCGTCGACGGCACCGTGATTCCGGCGGGCGACCGGGTCCTCGTCCTGTACGCGGCGGCCAACCGCGACGAGCGCCGGTACCCCGGGCCCGATCGGTTCGACGTCACCCGCGACGCGAAGGACCATCTCGGCTTCGGCCACGGCGTGCACCGCTGCGCCGGCAGCCATCTCGCCGAGCTCGAGATGCAGTCGCTGCTGCACGCGATGGCGGCGCGCGTTCGTCGGATCGAGATCGGCAACTCCCAGATCGTGCTGAACAACGTTCTCCGCGGGTACCGCGGATTCCGCGCCTCGTTCGCGTAGCACCGGCGCGCGACGGCGGGCGGGCGAGCGCGCTCCGCGTAGAAGCACCGGGTCGCGCGCGCACAAAATCGGTCTGACGGCAGACGGCCTCGTCCGGATAGGGACTGCTCGAGGAGGCCCCCATGCCGACGTGCAAGTCGCTCACCGAAAAAGCTTCTCGCGCGGCGCGCGCCGCGCTCGTCGTCGCCACGGCGACCGTAGCGCTCGCGCCCGCGCCGCGAGCTGCGATCGCGCAGACCTGCCCGGCAATGGACGATCCGGTCTGCGTGCCGACGGCGACGTGCGACCGCTACGGCAACGACCCGGCGCGCTACGACGCGGCGGAGGTCGCGGTCGTCCCGGAGTGCGTCGGCGGCACGCGCCTCGGTCCGGTGCCCGATCGCGACGGCACGCCGCGCTACGCGTGCCTCTACGAGCCGATCTCGGCGCCGTCCGGACCGCTGCCGCTCGTCGTCTACCTCCATCCGTCGATCGCGACCGCGGACTCCGCCTGGCAGGTCACGAATCTCGTGCCGTTCGTCCAGACCGCGAACGTGAGCGACGACTCGTCGCGCCGCGGCTTCATCCTGCTCGCGCCCGAGGGTCGGAAGACGTGCCACTACTACCCCGAGCCCGATCGCCGGCAGACCGGCTGGGACAACTGGTACCGCAACCTGAACCCCTGCGATCCCGAGGAGAACGTCGACGCGGCGACCATCGACCACTTCGTCGACGAGCAGATCGCGCGCGGCGTCGTCGACGAGAATCGAATCTTCGCGACCGGCTGGTCGAACGGCGCGGCGATGGCCTACCTCTGGGGCCTCATGCGGCCGAGCGTTGCCGCGATCGCCGTGTTCAGCGCGCCCAACCCGTTCCGCGCGATGGACGACCCGTGCCCGCAGGTGCCGGTCGCGAAGGGGACGAGCACGGTCGAGCGCGTCCGCATCCTGAACGCCGGCGTGCCGACGATGCACGTGCACAACGACTGCGACATCATCGGCCTCTGCCCGAACGGCGAGCTCCTCGCGCGCCAGCTCCTGCCGCTCGGGATCGGCGTGCAGGACGCGATCATCGACAGCGCGCTCCTCCCGGCAAACGGCTGTCAGGACGCGTGCGGCACCGATCCCGACGCGAGCGCCGACCCGTGCTCGAACCCGGGCGGCACGACCGTCGGCGTCGGGAACCACGTGCGCTGGCCGCTCACGTGGACCGCGTCGCTCGTCGACTTCTTCCGCGCGCACCCGCTCGGCGCGCGGGCGAAGCAGCGGCCGGCGAGGATGTGTACCCGCTGAGCGGGGAGCCCGTCGTGGCCGGTTGACGGCGGCCGGCAAGTCGCGGTCAATTCGCGGCATGGACTTCGAGATTCCGGCCGACGTCGCCGAGTTCATCGGGGAGATGGACGCCTTCATCGAGCGCGAGCTCCGCCCGCTCGAGCAGAAGGACGACAACATCCGCTTCTTCGACCACCGCCGCGAGGACGCGCGCACCGACTGGGAGCGCGGCGGCCTCCCGAACCGGGATTGGGAGGCGCTTCTCCACAAAGTGCGGAGGATGGCCGACGACGCCGGCTTCTACCGCTACCCGCTGCCGAAGGAGTACGGCGGCCGGAACGGCACGAACCTCGGCATGGCGATCATCCGCGAGCACCTCGCCGCCAAGGGACTCGGCCTCCACTGCGACCTCCAGAACGAGCACTCGATCGTCAGCAACCACGTCGGGCTTCTGCTGATGCTCGAGTACGGCAGCGACAAGCAAAAGGCCGAGTTCCTCGACCGCCTGCTCGAGGGGACGATCGGCTTCGCGTTCGGGATCACCGAGCCCGAGCACGGCTCGGACGCGACCCACATGGAGACGACCGCCGTCCGCGAGGGCGACGTCTGGCGCATCAACGGCGAGAAGACCTGGAACACGGGGATCCACGTCGCGCAGTACGACCTGATCTTCGCGCGCACCGCCGGCAAGGCGGGCGACGGCCACGGCATCACCGCGTTCCTCGTCCCGACCGCGTCCGAGGGCTTCAAGGTCGAGGAGTACCTCTGGACGTTCAACATGCCGACCGACCACGCCCACGTGTCGCTCAAGGACGTGCGCGTCCCGCACGACGCGATCTTCGGCGGCGAGGGCCGCGGCCTCCAGGTCGTGCAGCACTTCTTCAACGAGAACCGGATCCGCCAGGCGGCATCGAGCCTGGGCGCGGCGCAGTTCTGCATCGATCAGTCGGTCGAGTACGCGAAGGTGCGAAAGCCGTTCGGGAAGCCGCTCGCGACGAACCAGGGCATCCAGTTCCCGCTCGTGGAGCTCCAGACCCAGTGCGAGATGCTGCGCGCGCTCATCCACAAGACGTCGTGGATGATGGACGTCCACGGGAACTTCTCGGCGTCCGACAAGGTTTCGATGTGCAACTACTGGGGCAATCGTCTCTGCTGCGACGCGGCGGATCGCGCCATGCAGGTGCATGGCGGGCTCGGCTACTCGCGCCACAAGCCGTTCGAGCACATCTACCGCCACCACCGGCGCTACCGCATCACCGAGGGCGCGGAGGAGATCCAGATGCGGCGGGTCGCCGGCTACATGTTCGGCTTCATGAAGCAGCGCGCGCCGAAAGGCGTCGCGGAGGGGTGAAGGCGTCGCGACGCCGCCGCGGGCGGGCGCACCTTCCCACTCCGTTGCCGATCGCGTAGTCGTACCTGGTGCGACGTTCCGAGGCAACCGCGCGTGTGACGTCGGCGTGGCCCGATCGGCTCGTCGCGGCGGCGTCGCTCTACGCGATCGCAGGCGGCGTCGTCACGCTCACCGGCTGGGCCACCGACGTTCCCCTTCTCGCCGACTGGGACAGCGACGGCATCGCGATGTTCCCGAACACCGCGCTCTGTGCCGTCCTGAGCGGGGTGGCGCTCCGTCTGGCGGCTCGTGACGGTGACGCGCCGCGAGGCGCGGCGAGGGTCGCCGCGGTCGCGGTCGCGCTGCTGGGCGCGCTCACGCTCCTCCAGCACGTCACCGGCCTCGACCTGCGGATCGACACCGCGCTCTTCTCCGCCTCGTGGGGCCAGGCGGCCGCGGCAGCGCCGATGCGGATGGGGCCGCCGGCGTCGACGGCGTTTGCGCTGCTCGGAACGGCGATGGCGCTGCTCGGCGGCGGCGGCGCAGCGCGCCGCACGGCGGCCGCGCTCGGAGTCGCAGCCGCGGGCATCGCCAGCTTGTCCCTCACGGGCTACCTGTACGGAGCCGAGCAGCTGTACACGGTGCCGCGCTTGACCGGTATCGCGCTGCAGACCGCCTCCATCATCTTCGCGCTCGGGATGGGCGTGGTGGCGAGCGCTCCGGACGTGGAGCCGATGCGGACGGTCCTCGAGCCGGGCGCCGCCGGCATGCTGGCGCGCCGCACCCTGCCGGTCATCATCGCCGTGTCGCTCGGGCTGGGCTGGTTCCGGGTCGAGCTCCAGGACGCACGGCTCGTGGACACGGCGTTCGGCACCGCTCTCCGGACGGGGGTCGAGATCGCGCTCGTCACTTGGCTCCTCTGGCGCGCGGTCGCGATGGTGCGGCGCCACGAGCGCGCGCTCCACGAGAGCGAGGCGGAGGTGAAGCGGCAGGCCGCACAGCTCGCCGCCTTCCTCGAGACCGCCGCGATCGGTCTCCACCGCGTCGGCCCGGACGGGACGATCCTGTGGGCCAACGACGCGGAGCTCGAGATGCTCGGCTACGAGCGCGGCGAGTACGTCGGCCGCCACATCGCCGAGTTCCACGTCGACCAGCAGAACATCGCCGCCATCCTCGCGCGCGTCCACCGCGGCGAGAAGCTCCTGGAGCACCCCGCCCGGATGCGCTGCAAAGACGGCACGATCAAGGAAGTCCTGATCGACTGCAACGCGCTGTGGGACGAAGGGCTCTTCATCCACACGCAGGGCTTCGTGCGGGACGTGACCGAGCAGCTCCGTGCGGAGGCCGAGCGCGAGGAAAGCAACCGGCGCAAGGACGAGTTCATCGCGATCCTGGCGCACGAGCTGCGGAACCCGCTGGCGCCCGTGCGGAACGCCGCGCGCTATTTGAAGCTCAAGGCGCCGCGGGACGCCGAGCTGGCGCGCTCGATCGAGATGATCGAGCGACAGATCGGGCAGATGTCGCGGCTCATCGACGACCTGCTCGACGTCTCGCGCCTCTCGCGCGGCATGCTGGGGCTTCGACGCGAGCGGGTTTCGCTCTCCGAGATCGTCGACGCGGCCGTCGACGATTGCCGGCACGAGCTCCAGGTGAAGGGCCACGCGCTGCGCGTGAGCCCGCCCCGGGTGCCCGTGGAGGTGGAGGCCGATCGCGACCGGCTCGTCCAGGTGCTCTGCAACCTGATCGGCAACTCCATCAAGTTCACACCGCCGGGAGGGCACATCGAGATCGCTGCGTCGATCGCGGAGCGGGGCGTGCTCGAGATGTCGGTGAAGGACGACGGCATCGGCATCCCGGACGACAAGCTCGACGAGATCTTCGATCTCTTCGCGCGCGTCGACCGCTCGCTCGAGCGGCAAGGCGGGCTCGGCATCGGGCTCACGCTGGTGCGCCAGCTCGTGGAGCTGCACGGCGGCACGATCGAGGCGCACAGCGCGGGTGCGGGGAAGGGCAGCGAGTTCGTGCTCAGGCTGCCGATCGTCGTGCCGCCGGCCGAGATGCCCGCCATCGTCGCAGAGGCGACCGCCGCCGCCGCGCCGCTCCGGATCCTGCTCGCGGACGACAACGAGGATGCCGTCGAGAGCCTCTCGATGCTCCTCGAGATGGCCGGGCACGAGGTGCACGCGGCGCTCGACGGCGAGGCGGCCGTCGCGCGAGCGGAGGCGGTGCGCCCTGACGTCGCGCTGCTCGACATCGGCATGCCGAAGGCGAACGGATACGAGGTGGCGCGCCGCATCCGTAGCCACGCGTGGGGAGCGGCGATCTTCCTCGTCGCGGTGACGGGCTGGGGTCAGGACGACGACAAGCGCCGGGCGCGCGAGGCCGGGTTCGACGAGCATCTCGTGAAGCCGGTCCCACCCGAGGCGCTCGAGCGCATGCTCGCGACGGTCGCCGAGGCGAGGGCCTCGTCGCGCGCCGTCCGAGCGAGCCAGGTGGCGACGAACGGCTCCCCCTTCGACCGGGAGCCGTGATGGCATTCGCCCGTCAAGCCGCGGCCCGCGCGCTCTCGGCGCGCCGGACGACCTGTCCCGCAGCCAGCACCGGCAGCGCATCGGTCGGCGGATGCTTGCCGGTCTGCTCGCCGTACTTCGCGCGGTACCAGCCGCCGCTCACCTTCTCCTCGCTGTAGAGCTGCGACCAGAAGCGATGCGTGTCGGGGTCGTGGTCGCGCGCCGCGGCGAAGCCGCGGTCGAGCGCCTGCTGGCAGTCGACCATGCGCTCGGCGTCGCGACGGTTCACCGCCTTGAACGCGTCGAGCTGCGCGACGAGCCCGCGCACGTCGCGCAGCTCCGCGAGCTGCTCCGAGAGGATCGGCTCGACGCACGCCGGCGTCGGCGCGCCGCCGAGGGCGCGGATCCGCTCGGCGAGGAGTCGCGCGTGGTTCGCCTCGCGCTCGGCGATGATGAGGTGTCCCGCGCGCAGGTGCGGGTCGTCCTCGCTCTCGGCCCACGCGGCGTAGAGCGCCGCGCCGAAGGCTTCGAGGGCGCGGAAGACGTTCAGCCCTTCGATGATCTCGCCTCGATGATCCGTGCTCACGATCGCATCTCCATCGCCGGCATCATTGCTCCGGGATCGTTGTAGGCCCGCGCGCTTCGGCGGGTCAACGGGGCCGGGATCCGGCGTCTTCCGCCGTGGGCGGCGACGTGCGATGAACGAGGGACCGCACGGTCCAGGAGAGAGCCATGCCGTACGCGACGTCTTCCGACGGAACCCGCATCCACTACGAGGTCCACGGGTCGGGCGACCCCGTCCTGCTGATCATGGGCCTCGGGTCGAACGCCTACGGCTGGGCGCGCACGATCCCGTGGCTCTCCGAGCGCCATCAGGCGATCGCGTTCGACAACCGCGGCGTCGGCCGCTCCGACGTGCCGGAGGGCGCGTACACGATCGCGCAGATGGCGGCCGACGCGGCCTCCGTGCTCGACGCGTGCGACCACGCGACGGCGCACGTCGTCGGGGCGTCGCTCGGCGGGATGATCGCGCAGCGCTTCGCGATCGCGTATCCCGAGCGCGTTCGCTCGCTGGCGCTCCTCTGCACGACGCCCGGCGGCGCGCGCGCGGCGCGCGCGTCGGAGGACGTCATGGCGGCGCTCGTCGCCGGCGGCGAGGACCCGGCGACGGTCTACCGCCGGAACGCGTGGTTCCTCTACGGCGACGAGACGCGAAACCGCCATCCCGAGCGCATCGAGGAGGACATCGTCGAGCGCACGCGCATCCCGACGCAGCCGCAGGGCTACTTCGGCCAGCTCCAGGCGGCGATGGGGCACAACGTGTGGGACGAGCTCCCGGGGATCCGGGCCCGCACCCTCGTGGTACACGGCGACGCCGATCTCCTCGTCCCGACGCCGAACGGCCGGCTCATCGCCGAGCGCATCCCGGGCGCCGAGCTCGTGCTCATTCCCGGCGCGGGCCACATGCTCCAGGCCGACGGCGGCGACGCCGTCCGCGAGGCGATGCTGTCGTTCCTCGGGCGCTAGAGACGGCGCCGTGGCGGCACGAGGCTACTTCACCCCGGCGACCTTCGGCTTCCTCCGCGAGCTTGCGCGCAACAACGAGCGCGCCTGGTTCGAGGAGAACAAGCCGCGCTACGAGCGCGACGTCAAAGGTCCGCTGCTCGACTTCATCTCCGATTTGCAGCCCGGCCTGCGAAAGATCACCAGGCACATCGTCGCCGATCCGCGGCCGGTCGGCGGCTCGATGTTCCGGATCTACCGCGACACGCGCTTCGCGAAGGACAAGAGCCCGTACAAGACGCACGCCTCGGCCGCGTTCCGCGGCGCCGTCAAGACCGAAGGATCGCAGCCCTGCTTCTACGTCCACCTCGGCGACGGCGAGGTGTTCGCGGCGGCGGGGCTCTGGCACCCCGATCCGAAGTCGCTGCAGAAGGTGCGCGAGGCGATCGTCGCGTCGCCGAAGGAGTGGAAGCGCGCGACCGCCGGCATCGAGGTGGACGGCGACGCGCTCTCGCGTCCGCCGCGCGGTTTCCCCCCCGACCACCCGTTGATCGACGACATCAAGCGGAAAGACTTCACGAGCCATCGCCAGTTCACCGAGAAGCAGGCGTGCTCGCCGCGCTTCATGGACTCGGTCCTGGCCGTGTACGCGGAGTCCGCGCCGCTCGTCCGTTTCCTGTGCAAGTCGGTCGGTCTGCCGTTCTGAGCGCGCTCGTCGCGGCGGCGGTCGTCGCGGCATGCTCCGACGCTCCGCCGAGGGGCGACGGTCTCGACCCTGCGCGCGCCGACCTCTCAGCCGGCCGCTGGCAATCCGCGCTCGACGTCTGCGAGAGCGCGCCCGCCGCCGAAGCGGCCGACGCCTGCGCGGTCCGCTACTGCGCGCTCCTCGCGCGCACGATGCTCTTCGTCGACGAGCTGAACGACTTCCTCCTCCCGAACTTCCGCTCGGCCGAGATCGGCGTGCCGCCCGGAAGCCTCGACCGCTACGTCGCGATCTCACAGCTCCTCGATCGCACGGCGGCGGACGCCGACGCGGTCGTCGCCGGGGGCTGCAGCTTCGACCTCGACCGCCTGCCCGTCCGCCTCGGCGACGCGGCCGATCCCATCGTGGACTCGGAAGTGCGCGGTCGCTTCACCACCCGGAGCGCCGCCTTCGTCGGCGCGATCGTCGATTCCGTCCGCTACGTCTTCGCCAGCACGATCGACGCGGCGCCGGTTCCGCCGCCGCCGCCCGGATCCGACGTCCCGGGCCTGCCCGCGCTCCTGGAGCGCATCCGCTCGCAGATCTCGGTCCAGGACGAGCTGCTCGCGACCGTCCCCGCCGATCCGAACGTCCCGCAAGGGGGCTGGCTCGATCGCGCGCGCGACGGCCGCATCGGCCCCGGCGACGAGCTGCTCCTCGACTTTTTCGAGCCCGGCTCGGACGATCGCACCTTCGACTTCTCGCGCGCCGAGATCGCGACCGCCGCTGACGAGCCGGTCGGCGCCATCGCGTCGACCGACGCGCTTCCGCCCGCGCGCTGCGGCTACCGCGCGTGGCACGTCGACACGCTGCTTCAGTCGCCGGACGTCGGCACCACCGACGGCATGTCGTTCTCGCCCGACGGCGGCACGCTCGCGCTCCCGATCAAGGTCGACGGTCGGTACGAGGTGCACCTCGTCGACGCCGATGGCCGGAATCCGCGCTGCCTCACCTGCGACACGACCGTCGGCTGGGACGACGGCGTCCGCTGGCGCCCGGGATCCGACGTGCTCCTCTTCGTCTCGAGCCGCGACCACGCGGGCTTCGTCGGCGGCGCGGGCGGCGGCTTCGGCCAGGAGCTCTACGCGATGCGCGCCGGCGGGAGCCAGCAGACGCGGCTCACGACGAGCCCGGCGTGGGCGACGAACTACCACGCGAACTGGTCGTTCGACGGCTCCCGCATCGTGTGGGGATCGACCGCGGATCGCACGTGGGACGTCATGGTCGGCGACTTCGTCGACGACGAGCGCGGCATGCGGCTCGAGAACGTCAAGCGTCTGACACACGACACGAGCTGGTGGGAGACGCACGGCTTCACCCCGGACGGCTCCGCGGTGATCACGACGAACACGCGCGCGGGCTGGCAGTCCGCCGACCTCTACGCGGTCGCGCTCGCCGACGGCCGGCGGACGCGCCTGACCGACGACCTCGCGTGGGACGAGCACGCGCACCTCTCGCCCGACGGACGCGAGCTCTCCTGGATCTCGGCGCGCTGGCGCCCCGCGTCCATGCTGCGCTTGACGGACGGATCGCTCTCGCCGGCGTTCGACTTCTTCTGGATCGTGCCCGCGATCCTCTTCGAGTTCTACAACCCGCCCGCCGGCTTCTCGACCGAGCTGACGCTCATGGACGCCGACGGCGCCAACCTCCGGCGCTTGACGTTCGACGACGACGTCGTCGCCGACAACCAGTGGAGCCCCGACGGCACGCGCATCGTCTACCGGACGACGCCGAACCGCTTCCCGCGCGGCCCGTCGAGCATCCGGGTGCTCACCTTCGACGACTGCACGCGCTAGAACGCTTCATGGGGTCGACCGTGGAAGCCGGAGCGATCAGGCTCGTCTCGGGCGCGCAGCATCTCGGGTCGGTCGCGCTGGTCGCGGCCGCTGCGATCGTCGCCGTCGGCTGCACGAGCCGGGATCCGGCCGAGCAGCCGACGAGGGCGACGCCGGCCGCGGCCACGGCGCCGGGCGCGACCGCGGCGCCGGCCGTCGCGTCGCGCGGCGACGCCGCGTGGGAGGAGCTCGCCGCGACGCCGCCGATGGGGTGGAACAGCTGGAACCGCTTCCACTGCGACGTCAGCGAGGAGCTGATCCGCGAGACCGCGGCCGCGATGGTCGCGACCGGCATGCGCGACGCCGGCTATCGCTACGTCGTGATCGACGACTGCTGGCAGGTCGCCCGCGATTCGGGCGGGCACATCGTCGCGGATCCCGTCCGCTTCCCGCACGGCATGAAGGCGCTCGCCGACCACGTGCACGGGCTCGGCCTCCGGTTCGGCCTCTACACGGACGCCGGCAACCTGACCTGCCAGCGGCGCCCCGGAAGCCGCGGCTTCGAGGCCGAGGACGCGCGCCAGTACGCCGCCTGGGGCGTCGACTACGTCAAGTACGACTGGTGCAACACCCGCGGCATGGACCCGCACGTCGCGTACGCGACGATGTCGTCCGCGCTGCGCGCGACCGGCCGCGGAATCGTCTTCAGCATCTGCGAGTGGGGCGTCAGCTCTCCCTGGACGTGGGCGCGCGGCGTCGGACACCTCTGGCGGACGACCGAGGACATCCTGCCGTGCTGGGACTGCACGACGGAGATGGGCGGTCTGTCCTGGCCCGCGATCCTGGACCTTCAGGTCGGGCTCGCGGAATACGCCGGCCCCGGCGGCTGGAACGACCCGGACATGCTGCAGGTCGGGAACGAGGGCATGACGGTCCCGGAGAGCCGCGCGCACTTCAGCCTGTGGGCGATCCTCGCGGCGCCCCTCATGGCCGGCAACGACCTGCGCGACATGCCGCCCGAGACCCGCGCGATCCTCACGAACCGCGACGTGATCGCGATCGATCAGGACGCGCTCGGGGTGCAGGGCCGGAAGATGCGCGACTCCGGCGACCTCGAGGTCTGGAGCAAGCCGCTCGCGGACGGCGGCGTCGCGGTCGTCCTCTTCAACCGCGACGAGGCCGAGCGCGAGATCGCGGTCCGGTGGAGCGAGGTCGGCCTACTGGCCGACTCCTCGCCCGCGGTCCGCGACCTCTGGTCGGGGCGAGATCACGGTCGGGTCCCAGGTGGTTTCGCCGCGCGCGTTCCGCCGCACGACGTCGTGATGATCCGCGCGACGCCCTGAAGCGCGCGCCCTGGCGCGCGGCCGCCGCCCTCGCGCGATCACCTTCCGTGGCAATCGCGCGAGCTTGCACCCCGCCCAAATCGAGCCGCTACCGCGCGATCGCGACCGCGTGGTACGTCGTCACCGTCGAGGTCCGCGGCAGCATCGCCTCGAACTGCGCCCGGCCGCCGAGCGGATCGATCGTCTGATCCAGCGGCGGGGTCGTGACGCTGGTCACCACGCGACCGCTGTCGTCCAGGCCTTCGACGCGGATCGAGAGCCGGGTCACGGCGCGGTCGCCGTGGTTGACGATCGTCCCGACGACCCGCTCCTGCGCAGGGTCTCCGGTCGGCACCGGGTGCATGTCGATGAACGAGATGTCGGTCATCGTCGGAGGCGGCGGGATCGTGTGCTGCTGGACCGTCGTGGTGCGCGACTCCACCACCGTGGCGCGCCGGGGCGCGCACGATACGGCGAGGAGCGCCGTCGCGCTCAAGAGAACCACTGCCGCGGCCCATCCCATCGTTCCCCTTCCGCGGCGCAGGGGATTCATGTCGATGTGCTTCATGCCTCAAGGGTACAGGTGTCCCTGAAATCGAAGAACGGGGTGCCGGCCTGCCGGAAAAACCCCCAAGATATCGACCTTCGATGCATCCCGCACAGCCGATCGCCATCGATTTCCTGATCCTGGCGGTCTACTTCGCCTTCGTCCTGGGGATCGGCTGGGTCCTCCGGCGCTCGATGCGGACGAGCACGGATTTCTTCCTGTCCGGACGAGCGCTTCCCGCCTGGGTCACCGGGCTCGCGTTCCTGTCGGCGAACCTGGGCGCCCATGAGGTCATCGGGATGGCCGCCTCGGGCGCGAAGTACGGGATCGCGACCAGCCACTTCTACTGGCTGGGCGCGGTGCCGGCGATGGTCTTCGTCGGCGTGTTCATGATGCCGTTCTACTACGGCTCGCGCGCGCGCTCGGTTCCGGAGTACCTGCGCCTGCGCTTCGACGAGAAGACGCGCGCCTTCAATGCCCTGACGTTCGCGGTCATGACGGTCTTCTCGTCGGGCATCTCGATGTACGCGATGGGCCGTCTCCTCGAGACGCTGCTCGGCTGGGACTTCGACACGAGCGTCGTCTTCTCGGCGGCGGTCGTGCTCGCGTACGTGACGCTCGGCGGCTTGACGTCGGCGATCTACAACGAGGTGCTTCAGTTCTTCCTGATCGTCGCCGGCTTCGCGCCGCTCGGCTTCCTCGGGCTCCGCGACGCGGGCGGGTGCAGCGGCCTCGTCGATCGCCTGACGTCGGTCGCGACCGCGCGCGGATACCCGCCGCACGCGTGGACGCACGCGTGGTCGGGGCCTCTCCTCGGCGGCCGACAACCCGATGGGGGTCGACGCGTTCACGATGGTCGCCGGCCTCGGCTTCGTGCTGTCGTTCGGCTACTGGTGCACGGACTTCCTCGTCGTGCAACGCGCGATGGCGGCCGACTCGATGTCCGCCGCGCGCCGCACGCCGCTCATCGCGGCGTTTCCGAAGATGCTCTTCCCGGCGCTCGTGATCGTGCCCGGCATGGTGGCGATCGCGCTCACCGAGCGCGCCGGCGCGACCGGCTTCGCGCTCCCGCGGAAGCCCGACGGCACCTTCGACTACGACCTCACGATCCCGCTCATGCTGACGCACTACTTCCCGCCCGGCATGCTCGGCCTCGGCCTGACGGCGCTCCTCGCGTCGTTCATGTCGGGCATGGCGGGGAACGTCGCGACCCGACCGCAGCGCTCCGACGACGAGCTCCGGGGCCTCGTCTACTCGCTCACCCCGCGACCGCGGTCGCAGCACGCGGCCTGGTACGAGAACCCGCCGCGCCTCGCGGTCGCGGTGCTCGCGCTCGCGGTGCTGCTGAACGTCGTCTTCTGGTGAGCGCGATGGGCCTCGAAATCCGCATCCCGATCGGGCTCCTCTTCGCGATCGTCGGCGGCATCCTGCTCGCGTACGGGCTCGCGACCGACGCCGAGCTCTACCGGCGGTCCCTCGGCATCGACGTCAACGCCTGGTGGGGAGCCGCCTTGCTGGTATTCGGCGGCGCGATGCTGGCGCTCGCGCGCCGGGCCGCTCGCCGGGCGCCGCATCCCCTTTCGTGAGGGCGGACGGTGCTCTATCCCTGAAGCGTGGCGGATCGCTACGCGGGACTGCCGGTGCGGGACGACCTGCGGGACGCGCAGGACGCGCTCCTCGAGCACCTGCGCTCTCCCGGCACGTGGTGGACGGGCGCCGAGCGGCATGCGATGGCGCGGGAGGTGTGGCGCGCCGGAAGCTGCGCGCTCTGCCGATCGCGGAAGCAAGCGCTGTCGCCGAGCGCGGTCGCGGGCGAGCACGGCGCGACCGGCGACCTTCCCGCGGCCGTCGCCGACGTCGTGCACCGCGTCCGGAGCGATCCCGCGCGCCTGTCGCGCGCCTGGTACGAGTCGGTCGTCCCGGACGTTCTGAGCGAGCCGCGGTACGTCGAGCTGATCGCGGTCGCGACGCTCGCGACCGGCCTCGAGTTCTTCGCGCGCGCGATCGGCGCGCCGCCCCCGGAGCTGCCGCCGGCGCTGCCCGGCGAGCCGTCGCGCCGCGTTCCGGAGACCGCGAAGCCGGGAGCGGCCTGGGTCGCGACGATCGCGCCCGAGGACGCGAGCGGCCCCGAGGCCGGTCTGTACGGCGGCGCGCCCTTCGTCCCGAACGTCATCCGGGCGCTGAGCCTCGTTCCAGACGAGCAGCGCGCGCTCTGGCGGGCGCTCGGTGCGCACTACGTGCCGGTCGCGAGCATCCCCGACCCGAGCGCGCACCGCGCGCTCGACCGCATGCAGACCGAGCTGGTCGCCGCGCGGGTCTCCGCGCTGAACCAGTGCTTCTACTGAACGACGGCGCACGCCGCGCTGCTCCGTGCGAGCAGCCAGGTGAGCGGAGCAACGGTCGACCTGTCCGCCGTGAACGGCGGTGTCGCGTCCGACGCCGGTGTCCGCCACGGCGATCGCCTGCTGTCGTTCACGGAAGCGGTCATGGCCGACGATGACACGACGCTCGACCGCGAGCGCGCCGCGCTCCGCGCGGTCCTGTCGCCGGAAGAGTTCGTCGACGCGGCGGCGGTCGTCGCGGCCTTCAACGTCGTCGATCGCGTCGCGGACGCGACCGGCATCCCGCTCGACGACATGCTGCTCGCGATGAGCGCCGACATTCGGCCCGGGCTCGGGCTCGAGCGGTTCGCGTCGGCCGCGAACACGCCGGGCGTCCGCTGAGCCGCGCGTGACCGCGAAGGCGCGCGGACGCGGCCGCGGCGAGATCCGCACGCGGCGCTGGAACGATCCCGAGATGCGCGGCGACGGCACGCGCATCCTCGTCTGCCGCTATCGCCCGCGAGCGCTCCCGAAGAAGGACGAGACCTGGGACGAGTGGCAGCGCGACCTCGGCCCGAGCGCCGACCTCCACGCCGCCTTCTGGGGGAAGGGTCAGGAGCCGATCTCGTGGGCCGAGTACCGCCGGCGCTACCTCGCGGAGATCGCGCGCGAGCCCGCGCGGTCGCTGCTGCGAGCGCTCGCCGACCGGGTCGCCGCCGGCGAGACCATCACGCTCCTCTGCTCGAAGGCGTGCGTCGACGAGGCGGCCTGCCACCGCGCGCTGCTGCGCGACCAGATCGAAGCCAAGATCGACGGCGGAGCGGGAGGGCGGCCGACGCTAGGGGGCACACCCAGTATGGCGGCTCGGCGTCGAAGACGTCGAACGGCGGGTTCACGACCGCTCCGCTCGCGACGACCGGCGGCTCATCGATCCTGTCGTACCGCATGCACGAATCGCGGGTATCGGGGACGGCCGTCAGACGCGCGGTTCCGACGAGCGAGATTTGCTCCGTCCATTGATCGTCGCAGCCGTGCCCAGATGTAGCCGGCCTCGCACTCGCCGCCCGGTGTGCTTGCCCGGATCGTATTTGCGATGTTCACAGGCCCACTGGTCGCCTCGAGATCGATGCAGTCGGAGGGGCCGCAGTGCTTTCCGCTTCCGCCGTCGGCCGCCACGATGCCCGTCAGGAGGTCGACGATGGAGCCCGCGACCACGTTCACGCGCCCGCTGCCGCCGTTGCCGCTGACGTCCATCTGCGGCCGGGAGCCCTTCATCATGAACGGGCCGACCACGTTGACGGGCCGCCGGCGACGTCGTTGCCGCTCGACCTTCCGGAATCGCTCGGCGTCAAGCCAAACGGCGAGTTCGACCTATTCATGATCGACTTTGTGTACCTCGTGGACCGCGCGGACGTCATCCGGCGGGTCGCGAATTTCGGATTCAGCGGCGACCGCGGACCCCACGAGCAACCAGCGCATCCGCCGCGTCGATCCGAGTGGGACGATCCGCGCTCGGCCAGGCGACCGACACGCGGTCCTACAACTCGTTCGGCGAGCTCGCGCGCTACACGGCCTCGTTCGCGGGCGGTCACCGCTGCTCGCCGTGTCGTATGACTCGCGCGACGCCGTCGGCCGGATCACGCAGAAGACGGAGACGATCGGCGGCGCGACGACGGTCTACGTCTACGACGGCGGGCCGCTTCGAAGCGGTGCGGCGCAACGGCGCCTTCGTCTTCACGGACCGAGACTCGTCCAAGAGTCGCTCGCTCTACTCCCGCGCATGATCCGGCCGCTGGAGTTTGGGTACGTTCGTGCTTCGTCAGATCCGCGGGGCCTAGCACAGCTAGGCCCCGTGGATCGGGCTGGATGCTCAGCCCACGCGCTCCTCGCTACCGGTGCGGATTTTGCCAGCCGTATCTTCGCTGAATCCAGACTGCGGTCGTCGCAATCGCGTCATCACCTGCCGTGATCTCGACCGTCATCTCCTCGACCGTGGCCGTCGTCAGGTCTCCGTAGGCCCATACCGTGACGCGCACTCCCCCCTGGACCTTCGGGAGATCGCGAAGCTCGACCAGGCCGAGCCCGCCGCGAATTCCCTGACCTCGCTTCGCTCCGGCATCTTTGAACCTGTGGAACGAGCCGGTTCGTTTGAGATCGCCCGGCAGCAGCGAAGCGGAGTAGATGAGACCGCTGGCGTTGCTCAGGCGAATCGTGAACGCCTCGTTGAGCGGGTCGAGCACGGTGCCCGGTGCAAATGCGGTCCGCACTAGAAGCCTATCGATGCTTTGGCCCTCTCCTCCAAACCTGAGGAGGTCGGAGCACAGGTGATGGCAGACCGCCTGCCCGGTGGCGATCGCCGTCGGCGCGGGTATCACCGTGGGCTTGGGCGTCGCCGTAGGGGTGGGAGTTGCTGGCGGCGCGGGCGTCGCTGTTGTGGCAGGTGTGGCTGTCGGCGCCGGTGTCGCTGTTGTGGCTGGCGCCGTCGGCGTCGGTGTGAGCGCAGGTGTCGGGGTAGGAGCTGGCGTCGGTGTCGCCGTAGGAGCTGGCGTCGCCGTCGGAGCGGGCGTCTCTGTCGGTGCAGGTATCGGCGTCGGCGTGGGCCCAGCCGTGGACGTCGGTGTGGGCTCTGCCGACGGCGTCGGAGATGGAGTCGGGACTGCGGTGGGCCCGGCCGTCGACGCCGGCGTTGGTGTGGCCGCTGGCGTGATCGTCGGCGTCGCGACCACGCTGCACCCCCCGATCGTATTGCTGCCGGCGATGGTCACTGCTCCGGCCGTCGTGGTCAGTGCGCGACCGAAAAGGCTCGCGCCGGACCCCACCGTCACGCCCGCTTGAGCGACGACGTTCCCGACGAAGTTTACGCCGTTGAGAGTCGCCGCGCTGGTGACCTGCCAGAAAACGTTACACGGGTCGGCGCCGTTGAGCAGCGTGACGGTCGAGAGCACGTTGGCAGTGAGCGAGCTCCCCACTTGGAAGATGTAGATCCCGGCACCGTTGAGAGTGAGATTTCCGGTCGCCGCCAGGTCGGCCGTGGACGTGAAGCAATAGATGCCTGGTCCAACCTCGACCCCATCGAGTTGCGCGGCCAGTGCGCCACACGGCCCGGAACCGGACAGGACCGTATACAAAGAACCGACCGAGCTCTGAGCTGCGATCGCCGGGCCGTCGTTGGCATGCGCGGTAAATGGTGGAACGATCGTGGCCGAGGATCCGTCGAAGCCGGTGATCGAAGTCCCCGGCGAGACCCCGACGTCGCCGTCGATGAGGCTTCCCGTTCCGGCGGCGGTTGCCGCCGACCCCCCCACGACGGCAAAGGTCTGCGCCGCTCCAAGCGACTGGGCCAATCCCGCCGACGGCACGAGGAGAAGCGCCGCGACGCCGGCGAAAGCGCCGATCCGGGGTCGCTTCGCGACGCGCCGCAGCCGGATTTCAAAAGCAAGGAGCATTCTGCCCTGATCGTGTGCTGGTCCAGAGGTATTCATCACCACTCCCATTGCGGCGAGCCGGCGCGCCTTCCCTGACTTCGACGACGCGGTTCGCACTTCTGCGGGGCGCGCTACGTGAATGCGCGCTCCGGCGGACGGGGGCCAATGTGTCCCGTCCTCACTCGATTAGGTGCGAATTGCGACGGTCGTCAAGTAGTTGATATTGCGTGCGACTATCACGCGCGGCTTTTACGCGCGGAACTCACCCGTGCGAACGCGTTGCGCTGGCAAGATGCCAGCAGCGCGGGGGAGGCGGGATGGAGCCGCCTTCCTCGGTCTGTCGATGCTCGATTCGGGCACGCGCGGTTGGCGTTGAGCCACTGCTCGACGCCGACAAAGCTATGGCCGTGGGGGTCCATCGGCTGCGCGTTGCGCAGTCGACGATCCAGCGCGTGCGCGCGTCGAAGCTGCCGCGGTGAAGGCGATGCGCAAGCGGCGGCCGAGACAGCTCAAGCTCTTCGAGCGCGAGCGACCCGGCGATTGCGTTCAGGCGGGCGTAGAGTTCGTTCGTGTCGGAAGCCGGCGCATGTTTCGGTACACGACCATCGATGACTGCAGCCGCTATCGTGTCCTGCGGCTGTATCCGCGGCTCGACGCACGCACGAGCGTCGCGTTTCTCAGCGAGATGCGCACGTTGCCCGTTCATGAGGTGGTTCCCCTCCTCGACTGGACAGGGCATAAGGCCCGAGTCCTGGGTGGGAGGAGACGATGGAACCGACGATCCAACGCTGGTCGGCGAAGCGGAAGGTGGAGCTGCTGCTCTCTCTGATCAAGGGGGAGAAGAAGCTGGTGGACGCTTGCCGGGAGTACGACCTCAAGCAGTCCGAGGTCGAGGGATGGATGGAGAGCTTCCTGAAGTCCGGGGAGCGCGGTCTCAAGGCGAATGCGGAGGACGAGGTCGCGATCCGCGAGAAGGAGATCCGGGATCTCAGGGCGAAGATCGGCGAGCTGGTGCTGGAGCTGGACGCCCGAAAAAAATGGGATGCTCTCAACGGCCGAGACGAGACGGCCTTCTGACGTTGCAGAGCGAAATGCGAGCAGAAGGCAAAGAGATCTCGATCACGAAGCTCTGCCGCTGGTTCGGCGTGCCTCGATCGAGCTTCTACTACGAGCCGGAGACACCAGGGGAGCCGGCGATCGACGAGGAACTCGTCGAGACGATCCGCGGCGTCATCGAAGCGGAGCCCGCGTTTGGACTGCGGCGGATCACCGCGGTCGTGCGCCGGAAGCTTCTGCGTGCGGTGAATCGCAAGCGCGTGCACCGGGTTTTGAAGCTCAACGGCTGGCAGATCTGGAGGAAGCCGCAGGGCAAGCGGCCCCGGGCGCAGGGCTGGGCGTCGCGCGCAACGCGGTCGAACGAGCGGTGGGCCGTCGACGCGACGCACATCTTCTGCGGCCGGGACGGCTGGTGCCACCTCACGGCGATCATCGATTGCTGCGACCGTGCGATCGTCGGTTGGCGACTGTCGAAGACTGGAGTGGCAAAGGTGGCGGCCGCAGCGCTCGAGGAGGCGCTGCGTGGCCGCCAGATCGACGCCGAGACGAACCAGCTGACGCTGCGGTCGGATAACGGCCTCGTGTTCGGTGCGAAGCCCTTCGTCGACGTGGTGCGGCGCTACGGCCTCGAACAAGAGTACATCACCCCGTACACGCCGGAGCAGAACGGGATGATCGAGCGCTTCTTTGGCTCGCTCAAGGCGGAGTGCGTGTGGTTGCACCGTTTCCGCGATCGGGACCACGCCTTCGACGTGATCTCGCGGTGGATCGACAGGTACCACGATGAGCGTCCGCACCAGGCGCTCGGATACCTCACACCGAGCGAGTACCGGGAGCGTTTAGCGGCCTGACCTGTACGGAAACCGAGGGGACACCACACCTGCCCGCATCGGCTGCGCTACGCGATGGCCTGGGATCACCGCCTCTGCCGCGCCGTGCTCGCGGTGTTCGTCCGCGCGCTGCTCGGCTTCGAGCGCCGTCGCGCCCGCGATTCTGGGGTCGGGGCTCGGTTTTGACCTCTCGCACGCCTCGGCGCGTTTCACCGAGCAGCTTCACCGCTGCGAGGCCGCGGTGCCTCCGAGGTGGCGCGGGGCACTACTCGTCTTACCCGCAGACTCCATTGCCTCCGTACGGGAACAACCAGTCGCCGGCCGACCATCCTTCTGGCGATTCCTGGACGCGATACCAGGTGACTCCGTCGGCGCTGACTGGGCCTCCGGAAATGGTGACAAGATTTCCGTCAAACAAGCTGCCGTTCTGCGCGCAGCTCGTGCTCGGACATGCACGCACACGAAGCCCCTGAGCACCTGTGCCACTTACTTGAGCGCAACACGAGACCTGATAGACGTCGGTGTTCGACGACGTTGTCCAGGGGCCGTTAATCGCATCGATACGCCACACCGGATACTGTCCGAACGCGACGCCAGTATCACTAAAGCTCAACGACGAGCTCGAGAGCGTCGCGATGGTCGAAGCGTTCCGAAGCACCTTGTAAGAGGTCGCGCCCGACGAGGAGGTCCAACTCAATTCGACCCGTGGCACCTTGTTAGGGCATGTCGGAAGAACCGGGTTGAGTGTGAATGGCCCTGGAGCGCAGCTCCCACAGTCTGGAGAACAGGTGGCGCACGTCTCGCTTCCGTTGCAACTTCCGTCTCCGCAAAAGGGCGCACACGATCCGCAGTCCTGCGAGCAGCTCGAGCAGGTTTCACCACCGTTGCACGAGCCATCGCCGCAGGTCCTGCCGCAGTCGGATGGGCAGTTCGCCGTGCTCTCGCCTACAGCGGCGCAGCATGTGCCGCTACCGCAAAATTCGCCTCCGCAGTCCTGCGAGCAGTTACAACGAGTCTCTGTGCCATTGCAGCTGCCATCGCCGCACACGGCTCCACACGGTCCGCAGTCCTGAGAGCAACTCGAGCAGGTTTCGCTACCGTTGCAGGTACCGTCACCGCAGGTCGTGCCGCAGTCCCCGGGACAGCTTGTCGTGCTCTCCCCCGCCGCAGCGCAGCACGTGCCGTTACCGCAGCTCTCCGCACCGCAGTCTTGAGGACAGCTGCACCGGGTCTCGGTCCCGTCGCAGCTTGCATTGCCGCACACGGCTCCGCATGTACCGCAGTCCTGTGGGCAACTCGAACACGTCTCCCCTGACGTGCAGTTACCGTCGGGACACGTTGTGGGACACGTCGCGTCGGTACCGTTGCAATCCTCGTCGGCTCCGTTGCCGCAAACCTCGGTCTCCGGCGTTACCTCGCCTACGCATGGACCGTACGCGGTGCCTATCAGGTTGCATGTCTTAGTTCCCGCTCGACAGAGGCCAATCCCCTCCGTGGTTGGTGGACCTGAGTAACAGGTAGCCGTTGAGACCGGGGCGCACGTAGTCTGTGCATTCCCGCATATGAAGGTGTCGGGGCAGTCTTGGGGGCACGTAAGGCAGGATTCTCCGTCCAGAAAGTCGCAATAGCCATCTGAACAGTTCGCAGGACAGTTTCGCTGTACGGCGCAATCTCGGATGCAAGAAGCGCACGTCTCGTAAGGGTCACAGATACCGTTGCCGCATCCTGTGTACGAGCAGTCTTGATATCCCGGGTCTTGGCAGCATCCGCCTACACAAACCGCACAATCGTAGGCACCGCCATAATCGCAATCAGTGTTGATTTCTTGTACTAATGCGACTCCGGCCATGATGCCACCGATGATTTGGCAATGGGCATTGCAATTAAAGGTGAGCAAGCAATCTGTGTAGCTAGTATAGAGATCGCTATCGCAGGTGTGCGTTAACTGACTAAAGTTGCACTTTCCGATGTCTACGCACTGGTTCTGTTGTAGGTCGCCGTAACAATCGTCGTGCCGTTTGCAGGGGCCCTCCATGCACTCACCTGGCTGGAGGAGGAGCAAAGCAGGGTGTTCTCGGCTGGTACCGGGTCCGCAATATTGCGTTGGGTACAGGTCTCCGATACCCCTCGATCGAATCGTCGATGTGGGCACATCTTGCACTGACGGAGGGCTGTCCAGGTGGCAGCCGAGCTCGGCGGCCGTTTCTGACGCCATCTCGTTGAGGGTCGTGGCATCGTCCCAAAACTGAGGTCCGGGAGGGATGCCGAGTCTGATGGCAGCCAGCTCTGCTGCTTGAACCACAAGAGGGTGTTCGAACGAACGCGCCGCGCAATCCTGCTCCGCAAAGATGGCGTGCGCAGCGCGCAGCGCCTGAGCGCAGGCAAGCTCCGCATCTAGATTCGCGTCCCCACAGGATCGCGCTACTTTGCGCATACACTTGGTCGAATCCTGGAAGGTCTTGCGCAGCGTTTCTGTGCGGCGCCTCTTGAGGTGTTGTGAGGTCAAGAGGGTCATGGCCGAAGACGCTGCGCGCTGGCATTTCGTTTGCCGCGGTCCAAGAAAGCACTCGGCCGCCGAGCTCCACGTTGGTGCGAGGGCAGACCGCATAACGCGGTTAGCCTGGCAGCGGAGTAGGCCGGCACACGAGGGAGAAAGGATGCTGTTTAGCCTGGTCAAGAGCTTGGTGGCGTTGGGAGTAGGGCAGGGGCAAGTGCTATCAGACGTGGCGGCACACCTGCGAAGGTCCGAAGAGAGCTTCCTGACGTAGCTTTCGATAGCCTTTTGACCGTCGTCGGTCTGCATCTCTGCTGCGCAGCTCCCGGGGCAAGGCATGGTGCAGATGGACGGCGCACCTGTGCAGAGCCAACCTGATTCCACCGCGCAGACTGTGGAACAGCCGTCGGCTGGGGAAGTGTTAGCGTCGTCGCACTCCTCACCGCCCTCAATGATGCCGTTGCCGCAGACAGCGGGCTCGCCGTAGACGATCAGGACCCGCCCATGGCCAACGTGGACACCGGGTGTGGTTGCGCCTCCACTGGGCACGAGGCTCGAGCCCCCTCCTCCACCGCCACCCCAGCCGCTGGTGCCGCTTCCGCCACCGCCGCCGAAGTAGCCGCCACCACCGCCACCACCGCTGGCCCCGTTGAAGCAGTTCCCACCGGCTCCGCCGAGTCCGAGCATCCCGGAGGCTCCGCACATCTTGCAGCCCGCTGAGCCGTCGTAGCAGCCGCCATCACCCCCGGCGGTCTGCGTGCCACCTCGGCCACCTACGGCGCCCGACTCACCGTCCACTCCAGGTAGCCCGGTCTCTCCACCACCCGCGCCAGCCCCCAGGCTGGAACCCCCTCCTCCACCGGCCGCCACAAGCACGCGGTCCGCGATGCCGTTGCCGCCGAGTCTTATGTCGGACGCGCCGCCGCCTCCGCTGCCACCGGATCCGGTTGTGTGATTGCCACCCGCACCACCTCCGTTGAACCCTCCGGCACCGCCCTGACCGCCACTGTTCTGCGCGCCCGTACCGCCGACGTACACGTAGAGCGTTTGACCCGGGGTCACCGAGAATGTCCCTTCAACGCGTCCACCCCGCCCGCCCCATGCTTGATATACGGGGCCTGCCGCGTAGCCATGCGCGCCCTGGGCTCCTCGTGCATCTACGGTGATGGAGGTAACGCCGTCAGGCACCGTCCAGGTCTGCTCGCTCCCGGTGTAGTCGAAGGAAACCTGCTCCTGCCCGGCCGGCAGTTCGTAGTAGACCTTGACCTTGACGTAGTCGACGGAACAGGTGGATGTCTGCCCGCGCGTCGAGCAGAGAAGTTGTACGCGGAAGCCATCTCCTGCGAGCTCGGCCGGAGTCCAAGTGCGCCCCCAAAGCTGGCCGGGGCCGCCGTTGGTCCAAGTCTTGGTGATTCCCGTACAACCGTCGCAGGTGGGGCACGAAACCTCCTCGCCGGGAAGCGGTTGGCAGAGACCATCGGTCGAGCCCGAGATTTCGTAGAGTGGAATCGATGTGGCACCGGCATCCTTCGAGAGGAAGAGATAGATGTTAGTTCCGTACCCGCCAGAGTTCATTCCGCCTTCGGCCTGAACCTCGATGCCGGTGACGGTGGCCTGAGACGGGACGGGTAGGTTGAAGCCCCAAACGGTGTGCATCGGGCGAGAGCCGCCGAAGGGCGGTGAACCTGACGTGACCGACGTTGCGCTTGCGCTCGCATCGTCGTCGGCGAAGAGGTTCGCGCCGTTCGACCATTCGCCCGCTTGTTGCGACGCGACGTTGAAGCCGGTGTCGAGGGCGAGAGCAGTAGCTGGCAGTACGAGATAGGCCCAAAGGAACAGGCTGAGGAGGGAGCCGCGCAACCAAACTGTGTCGTCGGATGGACGGGAGTAGAACGCCGTAGGAGGAAAGTCGCGGGCCATGCGGGATACCTCCCCGGCCAAGGTTCGGCCGATTCTCTACCTGTCGAAAGGGTGGCAACCTAGTCCGAAGGGGCCACGCACGTCAAGGGCGAGTGTAGGGAGTGTAGGGAGCAGATGATCTGTCCGCTCGCCGTAGCAAGTGAATTGACCGCCCTGACCGGGTGCGCGGTAGCGGCTGACCTCCATGGGGGACATGGAGGTGCGGATCGCACGCAAAGCCCTGGAGCG
>Ga0070741_10002595_pt1 | contig 47777 bp, 42 predicted proteins | sample Coa_R1_4_FD_66440 | JGI IMG/M metagenome (GOLD analysis project Ga0070741, IMG submission 66440) | Surface soil microbial communities from Centralia Pennsylvania, which are recovering from an underground coalmine fire - Coalmine... | ecosystem: Environmental > Terrestrial > Soil > Unclassified ... | reverse complement strand
TCTGCGCAGCAATCGACGGTTGGGGCGTGGCGTAGTTCGGGCCAGAAGGTACTCTTGATGACATCAGCTTCATCATGTCATTGAACCCGAGGGTTCCTGTCCCAATGCTGGCGAAACCCAGAGGGGGAATCTTCGCCGCATTCATCTGCGCCAGTTCCGATCCAAACTCAGCTAGAAAACCGGCCAGATCGTTCCGCGTCGCCAACAATCTCTGTTGCGCCCTAGAGATTTCCAGCAGTTCCTCTAGAATCTCGCGTTCATCTCTGGGAGTTTGTGGCTTCCCCTTCACTGGTAGCTCGGCAAACGCGTTCAATTGATCGCTCAACTCCGGCCAAAATTTGTCAAAAGCCTTCTTCAGTACACTCGGCTCCAGTTGCTGGCTAGCTTCCTCTGCTCTGTTTATGCTCGACATTAGTTTGAAGATGTCGCCCTTTTCGTTGCGAACGTTCTGAAACTGCTCAAGGGGGCCGGGCACGTCCGATTGCCTTAAGTTGAAAAGTAGCGGACATACAGCGGTAGAGGCATTGGGTATGGCTTTTGATAGGGCTCCGGCTTCGAAGTGAATCCAGGGCGCAGCCAAATTGTCCGGGGTCAAGCAGATTATTCCGAAACGCGACTCTGCCAGTTCCTTTTCCACATCCTGGCTCCATCGAGCCCCCTTCTGAATGTCTTCAGAGGAAACGTACGGTTTGAGTGATTGAATGACTGACGGCAGCCATCCCTTGAGCGCGAGAGCTATTTTGTGGCTTAGCTCACCTGACCAACTTAGAAACAGTTTCATGAGAGCATCCCCGGAAGTTCGGAGCAATTGTAGTCGAAAAAATACCCTCGCGGGACGCTGCTATCCCGCTTGCCCCAAAGAAAAAATTTAAGAAAAAAAGAAAAGGAAGTAGCCCGAAGGCTTCGGAGGATGCCCCCGGTCATTCTGTACTCTGGCCGGACAACTCGGGCTATGCGGGGCTCCGCGACCGTGCCCACTTTTGTGCCTACCACCAAACTAGACCGAGTGAGATGGAGTGATAGGGTGCCTCGCGCAAAACCCCATGAATAGCGGCTCTGGACCACTCCGTATCAATCAGTGTCATTCCCGCTAAGTTGTTGATTTCTTGTGGCGGAAGTCCTTACAAGCAGGAGGTCGCAGGTTCGACTCCTGCACTGCCCACCAAAACTTGAATGCCCGTTCCGGAGACGTAGGTAACAGAACGTTCCGGAGACATGGGTTACACTCTTCGGCCCGAGGGGTTCTCCAAGGTCTCAGCTCCACGCTTCCAGTCTTTATTTCCACTCGCCCTGCAACACGAAGCCTTAGCATGGAAACCCACAGCTCCTCCAAAGTTTAGGTCTAAGGCGAGCGTCATTAGCAACTTATACCGTTTCCCTCCAATATTGACAGATTTTCCAGTTCTGGACACGGCTCCAGACCTTTAAATACAATGCGCGGATGCAGCTCCCAGGCCGCCCACGGTCCCTCCGCCTGTTTTTCCTTACGGTTTGTTCTGTCCTGTTTTTTTCCGCATTTTGCGGTGGCTATTCTGTTCTGACCCATGAAGAAATCGTAGATTTGGTCTGGGACGATCAGATTAAGCCGCTCTTGCTGGAAAAGTATCCTGGGCTTACCGTCGACCAGTTGCGCGAGGCGCATGCCTACGCCTATGGCGGCTGCCTGATTCAGGACATGGGCTATTATCCTTCGGGTAATAAATATTTCAGCGACCTGGCGCATTACGTGCGCAGCGGAGATTTTGTGATCGCCCTGCTGGGCGAAGCCCAAAACGTAAATGAGTACGCTTTTGCGCTGGGGGCGCTCTCCCACTACGTCGCCGATATCGTTGGCCATCCCACAATAAACTTTTCCGTGGCGCGGGAGTTTCCCAAGCTCAGGAAAAAATATGGCGATGAAGTTACCTACGCCCAAGACCCCAAGGCCCACATCCGCACTGAGTTTGGTTTTGATATGGTGCAGGTTGCCAAACACCGTTATGCTCCCCAGAGTTATCACGACTTCATTGGCTTCGAGGTGGCTACCCCGGTCCTGCAGCGCGCCTTCAAAAAAACCTATGGCCTCGAGCTTACCGAGGTATTTCCCGATTTGGATTTGAGCATTGGCAGCTACCGCCATGCGGTCAGCAAGTTGATCCCCGAGATGACCCGCGTGGCGCTTCTCACCCAACGGGCCGACATGGTAAAAGAAGACCCGAATTTCAGCGAGAAGAAGTTCTTGTACCGCCTCAAGCGCGCCGACTACGAAAGAGAGTGGGGCAAAAAATACGACAAGCCCGGACTCGGGGCCAGGATTCTTGCCTTCTTGTATCGCTTGCTGCCCAAATTCGGCTCTCTCAAGACCCTCGCTTTCATGGTTCCCACCAAAGAAACCGAAGATCGTTATATCAAGAGCGTAGACAGCACGGTAGACCGCTATCGGGCTTATCTCCTGGATTTACGGCAAGGCCACCTGCGGCTCCAGAACGACGATTGCGATACGGGAAAACAGACAAAACCCGGCGAGTACACGCTCACCGACCGGGCCTATGCAAAGTTGCTCGGTCAACTGGCCGACAAGCAATTTCGCGATGTCTCGCCTGACCTGAAACAGAACATACTCGCCTTCTATGCCAATCCTGACGCTCCTAACGCAACCAGGCAACACCGAGATGACTGGCGCAAGATCATGAGCAACCTGGAGAAACTTAAGCAAACGCCGTCGCTTCAGGCTGGATCCCCGTAAGTCTGTTATGGCAGAAAACGACAAAATTTTGAGTTTGCAGAATTCCCACTTTAGGCTTGTTTCCGCCATATTTCTGCGATAGAGTTGCGTCGTTTTCTCCCCCTATCGATGCAGGCATTCGTAGCCGCTGAATACTGAGTACCCGAGTACTGAGTACAGTTGAGGTTCCCATGGAGCCAATAAATTCAGAGATCTTCAGGAAGAGGTTCGATCGAGATCGTCTGCCTGAGGTCGCCGATATCGAGCGCATAAGCCGCTCGATCGCCGATGAAAAGGGCAACTCCGATTACTATATTTCTCCGGCCACCTGGTCAGAGATTGAGCGCGGCGCCACTCCCAGCATCTACAAGCTTTTCAGCCTGGCGGTTTGCCTGCGAATGCCCTACGAACAAGTGATGCAGGCCTTTGGCGTTGATCCTCAACATGCAAGGCCCGGCGCCGGACTCGACCCGGTGCGGACTGAGCTGGTACGCATCAACGTGAAGGAGCTCGGCTTTTCCTTTCAACTGGATCTGGACGCGCACCTCGATTTGAGACAGACCAACTTGCTGCAGCCCGATTCCGCCGCCTGGCATCTTTTACCCGCCCCGCTGCAGGAGCGCCTGAACCCATCACGCTATCACTATGCCGTGATCGGGTTGGATGATGACAGCATGGCCGACCTGGTTCCACCCGGTTCCCTGGTCGAGATCGATCGCCGGCAAACTACGATTGAAACCTTTGCCTGGAGGGGCTTGCGGGAGCGTCCGATTTACGTTGTCCGTTATGCGCAAAGTTATCATTGCGGCTGGTGCCAGCAGGATGGGGAAACCGTGAGCTTGCTGCCCCACCCTCTCTCTCGGATGCCCGTAAGGCGCCTTGTGCCCGGCAGGAATGCTGAAATTATTGGACGAATCGTGAGCCTGTGGTTTTTCGAGCCGCACGCCGCGATTTGACGAATACCTGCTGTTGTTTGATCAAACGGGGAACAACGGATTTGCTCGTATTCCCAAAATAGTTCATTATGGCGCTGTCCCAAAGTGGGTTTTTGACAATCTTTTTACATCAAAAAAGCTTTCCTTTTGCCCCAGAGGTGAGGCACAATCAATTCCATAATACCCCCTAACCTAAAGCGCTTTATTAGCCTTTTAAGTCTATTGGCAAGGTAAAGTATCATGAGTTCCGGAAAACGGATCCAACAGCTTCGTGAAGACCGGTTGTTGAAGCCGGGAGACATCGAACTGGCCAGTTGGCTCATTGCCGAAACCAATGAATGCTCTGAGTACTACATTTCCCTGGAGAGCCTGGCAGAGATAGAGCAAGGCTCGGTTCCGGATATTCGCAGACTGCTCAGCCTTGCACAATGCCTGCGGGTGCCATACGAGCAACTGCTGCTGCTCTTTGATATCGACCTGCGAGAGACCGCATGTTTTCATTTTTTGCCTGCACTTTCATCTCCCATAAATGTATCCGAAGACAAAACAACTGCTTTGCCTCCGATTGAGATGCAGAAAGAGTCTGATCTTGCTTCGGACTTCGATGCCCAGACCGATCCTGATGAAACCATTCTGCTGGGTCCTGAGCAGTTGGAATGCGTGCCTGCGGAGCTGCGCGGCAAGCTTCATCCTGACCGGTATTGTTACGCGTTGATCGGCTTGAAAGATGACACCATGGGAGGCATCTTGCCTCCAGAGTCGGTGGTTGAAGTTGATGAACAGCAGGTGGAGGTGCGAAATTTTGAGTGGAAGGTACTGTGCGAACGGCCGCTCTATCTCGTCCGGCACCAGTATGGCTATAGCTGCTGCTGGGGCGAGCAGGAAGGGGACGAACTCACGCTTCTTCCACATCCGCTTTCGCAACGCAAGGCCAGGCACTTCAAAACGCCTCACGAAGCCCAGGTGGTTGGCAAAGTGGTGAATATGTGGATGCCCCCGCAAGTACACGACATGCGTCCAGATTCAATCGAGAGCTACCTGGCCGCCGCCGGACATCAATCTCGAGAGCCTCTACCGCCCAAAATTACCGCCAAGTTCAGCGACAAATTCGAGCCTCGCCGCCCACGCCGCTTCTCCGCATGAGCATCTTTGCCGTCTCGTAGCGCCTGCCGTCTGCTGGCTGACGTTGGAAGCATCGTGCCCACACGTTTGTAGGATCCTAAAACTTGCATCGCCTGGTCCGCAGTTATAATTTTCAATATGGTTGCCCAGCAGCTTGTGTTCGCGCGCTTGCGCATCATCGTTCTTGTTTCCGCATTCCTGAATCTATTATGCGCGCAAAGCCCGGCCGCTCCGGTTTCTGCGCCGCATCTCACAGTCGATATGGTTGCCGACAGCGCCTCAATTGCGCCAGGCCGCGACTTTCAGACGGGCTTGAAATTCAATCTGGAAAAGGGCTGGCATATTTATTGGATCAATCCCGGCGATTCGGGCGAGCCTCCAAAAGTGCAATGGAAGCTGCCCGATGGATTCCAGGCGGATTCCATCGAATGGCCTGCGCCAGTGCGCCTGCCAATCTCTCGCCTGATGGATTACGGCTACGAAGGTCAGGTGCTACTCATGGTTCCAATGCATCCCCCGGCAAACTTGAACCCTGGCGCTAAGGTTTCGCTTGCCGCCACGGTGAGGTGGATCGTGTGCCGCGAGGTCTGCATTCCAGGCCACGGAGACATAGGGTTAAGCCTGCCGGTCTCAGGCGAGATTCCAAAGCCCTCAGCCGATCACGATTTATTTGCTAAAACCAAAGCAGGCCTGCCATTGCCGGCGCCGAAGAATTGGAAACAATCAGTGGTTGCGCAGAAAGATGATCTTGTTTTGGCCATACGCACCGGGAAGCCGGTGAAGAGCGCCATTTTCTTTCCTCTCGAAGCTGATCAAATAGAAAACGCGGCCCCGCAGCAGGTCCACTCCACTCCCACCGGAGTTCGTATCGAGCTGAAAAAATCAGAGCAACTGCTGAAACCGATTTCCCGCTTGCGAGGGGTTGCTGTGCTTGACGGCAAACCCTACGAAATCAACGCTCCTGTAGCTGCTCCTGTCCGGACAAAATAGGGCTGGTTTATTTGAATAGGTTTGCCGTTAGAGGCTTTAGAATTGCGGGCTTTTAGGGCTGAGGTTTCAATACTCCAACGCGACCCGCTCCCCACAATTTATCCCAATTTTGATAGCATTTTAGAGTTACAGGAGGCCCCTCATGAAACGCTATTCCATTGGTTTAATCCTAGGTTTACTGATGCTGTCCTCAGCCGCCGCATTTGCCGTCAAAGTCGGCGATTTGGCGCCCGACTTCAGCGCCACCGACAGCACCGGCAAAGTGCAGAAGCTTTCCGATTACAAGGGCAAATTTGTTGTCCTGGAATGGACGAATCAGAGCTGTCCTTATACCCGCAAGCACTACGAGAGCGGCAACATGCAGAAGCTTCAGAAGGAGTGGACCCAGAAGGGTGTAGTCTGGTTTACCGTAGTTTCTTCCGCCCCCGGAGCCCAAGGTTACGTGACTGCCGCGGAGGAAAACGATTATGTGAAGAAGGTGAATGCCGCGCCCACAGCGGTTCTTCTCGATCCCAAAGGCGACTTGGGCCACATGTTCGCAGCCAAAACAACTCCGCACATGTTCATTATCGATCCCAGCGGAAAGCTTATCTATAACGGCGCCATCGACGACCATCCAACAACAGATGTCTCAGACATCGGCAGCTCAAAGAACTACGTCTCTACGGCGCTGGAGCAGGCCATGTCAGGCAAGCCGATCACTGAGGCTGCCACTCGTCCCTACGGCTGCTCGGTGAAATACGGAGACTAGAGGAAGCGCCGGCGTCTTGCCGGCTGTCCGGTGAGTCTGCTCCGGCACCCCAGCGATAGCAGACTAGATTTCTTCAATCCAGATGGTGAAGGGCGGCTCCTGAATCGGAGCTGCCTTTTGTTTTTTGCCTCCACTTCGCGCTTTACACTTTTTTCGATTTTTTCCGGAATCTCCGTTTGAAATCCGGCCATCTAAGGGTATGCTTGACTTTAACAGTCCTTTAACAATTGGTTGGGGCAAATTTATGGCGGTGAGCGAGCGTGCAATTGGTGAAAGTAAAGGTTAGTCGAGAGCTGGTTGACGTCGTGGGAGTATTCTCGCTGATCGTCATTGCCCTGTGGACCTCAAAATACGCGGCCCTCTTCTCGGTTGCGGCCGCCATTTGGATCGTGGTCGCTACCCTCACCAGCCCCATTTCGAAGACCGTTGCTGAACTCGGCCTGGGGCGACTGGGGCTAAAAAATTCAGCCTGGATTGCCGCCTGGAGCGCATTGCTGGCAGCAGCCATCGTAGCCGCCGGAGCGCTCACCGGCACGCTTCACCCCTTCCCCTGGATGCCCAAGCCACTCTTTCATAGCGGTGTCTACGTCATTTGGGCCCTGGTGCAACAGTTCATCGCCCAGTCTTTTTTCTTTATCCGCTTTGAGCGCCTGCTCAAGAGCGGGGCCAGGGCTGTGTTTGCCACCGCACTGCTGTTCGGTATGGTTCACTTGCCCAACTGGATCTTGTTGGTGTGCACCGCAACCATGGGGCTGGTGCTTACTGAAGTCTTTCGCCGTTATCGCAATATCTATTGGCTCGGAGTGGCTCACGCTCTGCTCGGACTGGCAGTGGCCGTCTCCCTGCCCAACGCTCTTCATCACCAAATGAACGTAGGCATGGCCTATTTGAGCTCTTCCGCGGCAAAGTAACCCAGTGTGGCATGCACTAACTTGTGCGGCATAGCCGTCCTCGGCTGTGGTTTTTGTTGCTCTCTTGATTGTTCTTGAAACTCGAAACCCAAACCTTGAAACTGTCTTCCCATCATTTTTTCGCGAAGCCGTAATGCCCGCCGCCGGAACCGATGTCTTGCGTCAAACCTTCAAGAACATGGTACTGGCTATGGACGTCCCAGAACATGCCGGTAAACTTGAGGGCAAAGGGCATAAGCAGGTTGGTGGCCAGGCCGATAATCTCAGCTTTCAACTGTGACCCGGTGGTGTTGCCTACCGAGTTCACCTGTCGTTCAAGGACAGAGCGGCAGAGCGTGCCCCGGTCGCCGGGTGGATTATCGCCATCCCACTTGCCGGCCGCGCATGACAGCGCCGTCTCAGTAATAATGCCGGCTTGCAGTTCCTTATAGAGGTGCGGATCGTGGGTCTTCAGGTTCCAGCCCCTGGCCGACTCAATCGCCTGTTTGGCATCGGCGTTCTGCTCGAGTTTCTGGATCCATTCCACGCTTGCCGCCATGGCGGTATTCACCGCAAACTGCTGGTGCGCAAGATCCGATGCGTCATCGCCGCGCGCAGGCACCGGCCCAACATTGTGATACTCGGCCTGCGAACGCAAAGGCTGCCCGTTTTCCGGTTCAGCGTACATCAATCGCGAGTTGTCATGATTCATGTGCGTATGCGTATTGCGCGCTCCAGCCACAGGAGGATAAAGCCCCGACTGCACCCGGATGGGCCAGGCATCCGGATTATCGTGCTTGCTGCGAAATTCAAACCAGGTGGGCGCACGCAGGCTGCCGTCAGGCAGTTTAACGTTCTTCACGTCAGTCTTGTCGAAGTCATTGTGCACCCAGTCGGAATGGCTGTAGAAATCCTGCACGCAGTGCAGCGAGGCGCCCAAAGTAACCAGGATGAGCACCTTGCGCGTGCGGTCATCGAGGTGAAGTTTGCTATAGCCAGCGAGCAGCCGCTGCGTGTTCCCGAGCAGGCGGGTGAAAAGATAATCGAAATCGGAATTATGCTGGAAGTCATTGTTTAAATTGTCAAAGTGCAAAAAGATCGCTGCTCCGCGCACTTGCGCGTTGTTGGCCTGGTATTGATTCAGGGCATCGATCTCGCTCTTGCTCAGGTGTCCGGAGGCGTAATCGGCCACCGGCCCGAAGAAGTCGGGCGAGAAGTTGCCTAGTTGCATGATCTTCGCAGCATCTTCGGTGAACCCGAGTTGCGCCCCCGCCTTTTGCACGCACACCGCGTGCCAGTAACTGTCGAAGCCCGCAGCCGGATGGGCCAACAATCCGGCAAGAGCCAGCACAGCCAAAACTTTTCGCAGCATTGGGATTACCTCACGGCCCACACAGGGCATGAGACCGATTTTACAAGACGGCATGAACCGGAACTGGAGGACAGCACCGGGTAGCACTGTGTGGCACAGCCGTGCCAACTGAGGCCTTTGCTGCTGTATTTGATTTCTTGAAAGCTGGGAACGGGAAACTCGAAACCCTGAACTGCTTTTCAATGGACCGGAGAAGCCGTGCAGTGCCGGCACGAGCAGATGAAGATCGGGTCGTCTTCTCTCACCTCATGCTTGCATTTGGGGCAAATATAGCGCCCACACTCTTGCTCATGCATTTCTTGGGGCCTGCCAATACCAGTGCATTCAGGACAACGCATAATGTTTTTTGGCAAAAGAAAGTCTACCAATACCTGCTCCCCGAAGTGAAGGTTACGTTGGTAATAGCCCATCTTCTTATATTGAACTCTCCTTCATGCTTCTTACCGTCGCCTCGCAACAAGCGCGGGTCACAGGGCACAACACGCTATCGTCAGCGGTCCGGTTTCGCCAGTTTGTCTTTTGATGATCCAGAATTTCACGAACTTTTTTCCTAGATTGGGGAAGAGAATAGCTTTCGAGCAGGACGACATGCAGTCCTTGTGCTCGCTCATGTTCCCAGAGAAAAAGCTGGATTTACTGCGATACCTCAAACGCCGTTTACATTTCTGACGTACCAGATCGCGGCACCCAGCACAAAGGCCAATGCGGAAAAGACAAGCCTCCGGTAACGGGCCTTCGATTGCGGGTCGGCCGTAAGGCGTGGTGCAAGCAAGGCCCCGATCAACAGACCTAAAATAAGCCCGCCAATGTGGCCGGAGTTGTCAATTACAGGAATTGCGGCGCCAATTGCAAGGTTAATGAGTGCAAAGAAGACCAGGCTTCTTAAAGCGGCGTTCAGGTTCTCTTTCGGTACCGGCAGTCTGCCGAAATACAAGGCGGTGATGAGCGCACCGGCCACACCGAAGATGGCTCCCGACGCCCCGACGCTTACGCGTGTAGGGTGTAAAGACACACTCAGCAGGCTGGCAGAAATGCCTGTAAACAGGTAAATCATCAGGAAGGTGAGCCGGCCGAAGATGTTTTCCGCCATTCTGCCCAGCACCCAGAGGCACCACATATTGGTGGCGATATGAAGCAGATTGCCGTGAACGAATGTAGCGGTGAGCAGCCTCCAGGGTTCTGTCGTGAGGGTGAGCGGACCATAATCAGCGCCCCAACGCACGAGTTGGTTGACCGTCGGAGCGGCGGGAGAGACACCGGCAAATATCATGGCAACAAACACCATTATGTTGATTGCCAGCAATGCAATGGTAACGGGAAATCTTGCGACAGCGGGGCGTGAAGCTTGCACCTGGGGTGGTTGCCCCAGAATCTGCTGGCGGCATTGCGGGCAGAGTGGATGCACTTCTCGACCGGCAGCGAACAAAGGACGGCCGCAGTTAGCGCAAAGAGGAATGGAATCTTGCCCCACATCTCTAGGAGGTGAGGTGAGCCTCTCAAGATGCCCGGCAGATTTTATGAAGATGACTCAGAAATGAAGACGAGCAGAAAGATGTAGACCAAAAGTATAAAAGCTCTTCGGTCAAGCATGGCAAGTATTCCGTCAGAGCTCATGTAATCCATCCAGCGCGGCGACCTTACAGGCCTCAGCCAGAGTTGGATAATTGAAAACTGTGTCGCGGAAGTATTCGATTGTGCCGCCGAAGCTCAATGACTTCCGGTTCACCGCAAAGTAGTTGATACTATAAAAATCGTAAATCGAACTTCGTAAATCGTAAATTCCCATACCGTGGCACGACGGCAGGAAACGTAATACAAATGGTTCCTATCCGAAAATTTTCCTGGAAAATTCACATTCTCATAACACGCTTGCGATAGGAATAAGACTATGCAGGAAGCGTGTTTCGACACCGTCATTCTGTCTGACATTCACCTGGGATCAGAGACCAGCCGCGCCAGCGATGTGCTGGCCATGCTGAAGAGCATCACGTTTAAGAGGCTGGTGCTGCTGGGCGATATCTTCAACGACTTGAATTTCAGCCGGCTGAAAAAAGAGCACTGGCACCTGCTTTCTTATATCCGCAAGCTTTCCAATCCCAAGCGCAACGTCGAGGTGGTGTGGGTGGAAGGCAATCATGACCAGGGATTGACCGATGTCATGTCGCACCTGGTGGGGATCGAAGTCTACCAGGAATATACCTGGGACTACCGCGGCAAGCGCTATCTCGCCATCCACGGACATCAGTTTGACCGTTTCCTGATCAACAACCTTCTGTTGAGCGGAATCGGGGTCTTTATCTATACACAAGCGCAACGCCTGCATTTTTTCGAGCAGAAGCTGGCCCGTTTTCTCGACCGCATGAGCACTTCGTGGCTGCGCCTTTCGGATGTAGTCTCGGCTGGGGCTCTGAACCTGGCCCGCCACCGCAGCGCCGACGTGGTATTTTGCGGACACACCCACGAAGCTACGCAGCGCCAACATGAGGGGATTCAGTATTACAACAGCGGCTGCTGGACGAACTCTCAGGCCACGTATCTCACCGTAAGTGAAGAGGGCGTCCAGGTGCATGAGTATCAGCCCGCCCCAAGCGCAACCGATTCCAGCAAAGATTCCGGTTCCAGCGAAACGCCGGGAACCACTCCCCAACTCTCAGATTCGCTGCTGGCCGGGGCGTATGCCAGTCTTTAGAATTTACGAAGTGCGATTTGGGAAGTCAGAAATTCGATTTGCGAATTAGGATTTACGATTGGCCTCCGTCTAAGCGACAATTTCAAATACAGCGTTTATTGTGTATCGGGAATTTATCATCTAAATCTCACAAAAATTGAATACAGCTAGAAGCTAGCAGCTGGAAGCTTTTAGCTAAGAGCTAAAAGCTATGCAGGCACTCATCATCACCAAGCCGGGCGGCCCGGAAGTTCTGGAGATTCGCGAGGTTCTCACTCCACAGCCCTCTTCGCACGAAGTTTTAGTGCGCGTGCATGCCGCCGGACTCAACCGTGCCGACATCCTGCAGCGCCAGGGACATTATCCCGCGCCTGCGGATGCGCCGCAGGATATCCCCGGCCTTGAGTTTGCCGGCGAGGTTGCGGCATTAGGCCCCGAAACAACAGCGTGGCAGCCAGGACAGCGGGTTTTTGGCATTGCCGGCGGCGGAGGCCAGGCGGAATATATCGTCACCCACGAGCGTATGTTGGCCGAAATTCCCCCTAAGCTGAGCTGGAGCGAAGCTGCAGCGGTTCCAGAGGTCTTTATCACCGCGCATGATGCTTTATGGAAGCAAGGGGTTCTGGCCGGCGGGGAAAACGTGCTCATTCACGCCGTGGGCAGCGGAGTTGGCCTGGCGGCAGTGCAACTGGCGCGAGCCAGAGGGGCTGTCCCTTATGGCACCTCGCGTACGCAGGAGAAAATTGAGCGCGCCCGCGCCTTGGGGCTTCAGGATGGAATCCGGCTGGCTGAGGACTTAGAACCGCTGCAGGAACAGTCACGGCAGTGGACTGCCGGGCGCGGCTTTGATGTTGTGCTTGACCTTGTGGGAGGAAATTACGTGCCGGCCAGCATCGAGGCGCTGGCGACAAAAGGCCGGTTGGTCCTGCTGGCCACCATGGGCGGCAGGAAAACAGAGATCAACCTGGGGCAGTTCTTGCAAAAGCGGCTGCGGATGATTGGCTCAACGCTGCGCGCGCGGCCGCTGGAAGAGAAGATTGCCGCTACTGAGGCATTTGCCGCGGAAGTAGTTCCATTACTGGCGCAGGGCAAAGCGCGTCCGGTGGTGGATAGCGAATTCGGCTTTACCCTAAAAGACATCCAGGCGGCTTATCGCCGCCTGGAGTCCAATGAAAGTTTTGGGAAGGTAGTGCTGCAGATAGGTAAAGGATAAGACTTGGCCTTCGGGGCACAACGCAAGCGAACAAATTGTACTCCTTCATCAATTGCTGCTCTGAATGGTTGAACTCATTTGCTGCACGAAGTTCCGGCTGTTACGAATAATATCGGCCTGCTGCGGATCGTTCAATTTCTCCGACATATATTCCAACAGAAAGAACGCAGCGTTGGGCTGTTTTGCCGCCTTTGTATCAATGGCCTGCGGAGCACTGAATGCATCGTGAATCAAGCCTGCGATCTTTGTTGTACGCTGAGGATCGCGCAAATCGCCGCTGTTCAGAGTTCTCATCAAGGCTATGGGAACCCTGTCGCCTGGCAAATTCTTGTTTGCGACCGTTCCCTCCTGGGCGTGCAAAAGGCTATTTACTAGTGCAAGGTCATTCTTGTCGTTGTCATCTGTACATTTTGAGCCAGCCATATCTCCTATAGCCACATCCGTTGCTGTCAGGCTTGCAGCTTTTTCTTGCACAAAGTTCCTGGTATTGTTAATAGCTTCGATTTGTTTGGGGTCCCGCAACTTCTCGGACATATAATCCAACAAAAGGAGCGTAACCTTGGGTTGCTGGGCCGCTTGGGTGGTTATGAACTTCGGAAATCTGAACGCGTCGTGGATCGCCCCAAGAATTCGTGTGGTCTTCTGGGGATCACCCAGGTCGTTCGTCTTCAGAATTCTTATTAAAGTGATAGAGGCCCTGTCTCCCATCCTTGGCAGGTACTTCTCTTCAACGCCGGAAACTACCCCTTCCGGTTTTTGAAACACCCCTTTGATCAAAGCAATATCGTTTGTGTCTACGTCATCAGCACAATTCGAAGTGTTCTGCGCTTGCAGTGTAGAAGCTGTTAGCACCAGCAAAAGAAAGAGCGTTCCGAATAGTTTGTGTTTCATAGTATTCACTCTGCTGGCCTACATAGCTGGATCCTGCCTCGGGTGACCACCTATCTTGCTGGAGAAGACAGTAATCACTCCTTCCGGTGTTTGTAATAGGCCATTGATCAAATCCATATCACTTGTGTCTTCGCCATCGACACAATTCGAAGTGTTCTGTGCTTGCAGTGCAGAAGCTGTTAGCACCAGCAAAAGAAAGAGCGTTCCAATTAGTTTGTATTTCATGGCACTCATTCGCTGGACCAGACTTGTATGGACCAGATCGGCAGCCTTTCCGCCGTTATACAAGAATGTTAGGAGCGCATTTGTGGGCCGGGTGCCGCCATTGATCACGGCGACGATTGAATTGTGGTTCGCATCAATGCGCCATCACCACTCTTGGTAAGGTCTGGCTGGGTGCTGCCAAAAAAATGTCGGGTATCCTAATGTAAATGAACTCCTTTTATGTTGATGCTGACATAGTTTGCAACGGTCGTAACAAAAAAATAAGTCGTAAATGCGTCCCTTATTGACTTACTTCTGACTTATCCGCCTTTTTTGCGACGTCTGGTGGAGTGGAATACTTATATCTTCCCTCATCGTTCCACCAATTTTTCCAACGTTGAATGATCGCTGGCTCCTTCTTTTGGTAGTCCGGTCCAACGGTCGTTGCCCATTCTTCCCCCGTTTTTTTCTCTATGAAGGCTAATGCGATAACGGAATCAAATCTTATTTCAGGTTCCTTATCGTCTAACGTGCGAATCAAATATGCCACGCTATCGGGACTCTGAACACTCTTCATTCCTTTCACCATTGCGCTCCGAACAAAGAACACAGGCGAATTCAAATTGTGATGCAGGACTAACAGAATTGTTGGATCCTTAATACGTTCAAATTCATATCGAACCGGATTTTGCAGCAGATTTTGTTGCGAATCTGAAAGATCGAGAGAAAGAAACGAAACAGCATCTTGCAACATGGAATAGTCGCCCAACCTCATCAGAGCTAATAGCGCGGTCCCGCGTACTTCGAGATCGGAACTTGTTGCTATGGACTTTATTTCAGCCGTCGAGTGGACTTCACCCATACCCATGAGTAGTTCGAGATTAGCAATAACTAGCGATGAGTCCGGGTCAGATAATCCAGCTTTTAAGTCTGCTTCAAGAGCAGCTTTCCCAATATCAGCATTGTCTTTCTTAACCAAGCTGGAAATTTTTATTTTCCCGTAGATTGAGCTTGCAAAGGAGAATTCTGGAGCGCTTCCGTTGAGAGAAAAGAGAGCATATTCCCCCTTTCTCAAAAAGAAGGATGGCGCATAGACTTCCGGGTTTGCAGGAGGAGCAAAGGTTACTCGAACCTGTCCAGTTGGAAGAGAGCCTTTGTAACAACGTTCTAGGTTGAGCAAGGCTGTTACGGGTTTTGCATTCCTGAAAGACACATCCGCTCCAGAAAGTTCTGCAACAGTGCCACGGCACAAAAGATCAGCCTGCGCCAGAATAGATTGCGTGTTTATCCTTCCCGGCGGCCAGGGAATAGGACCAGCTAGTGCCATCGGGTTAAGAGCAATGAGTGAGAGAAAAATGCCGCGTAACCATTCGTTGATTTTCATTTGGCTGATCCTCGGTAGTACTGAGCCAGTCATCCCAATATCAATAAGGTTGCACAACTGTTAAACGCAAAATATCTATTCATTGGTCGCTCAAGCCTACTTGCTAGGCGTCAGCTCGATGTTCATTACTTGATGATCTGAGGAGTTCAAGGTAAGAGTATTATTGCCGTTTTGTGCGTCGCTATACTTCCAGGGTAAGAAGCCCGGTGCCGTTATCGAAATTGTGATTGGAGCAGGTGGTAATGCGAACAGAAAGTGGCCGTCCGTAACTGTGGTTGAATACATTGATAAAGGTTCTTCTCTATGCAACAAAATGCGTGCATTTTTTATCAGAGTACCTGTTTTGGCGTCTAGGATTGATCCCTCCACGATTCCGTAGGGTTGGCCTAAGTGAAGGTCCACGTCGTGATATATGCCGCTGGGAGCAAGAAAAACCTCCGGCCTACTCTCACCTTTGGACGAAAAAAGTAGTCCATTTACGTCAGGATAGCCTGCGCTTTCCTTGACTGCCGAGAGCCAAGCCTTGCCATAGGGTGGTGAAACAAGGCGATAACGGCCATCCTTACCCGTGGTGGCCACTGGTAGGCCTCCACTTATAGATCCAGCGGGGAAAATAGCTATTTTGGCCCCAGACACAGGCTGGCCTTGGGCGTCCAGAACTTGTCCCGTAATGGTTGCCCAGTCAGAAGGAGGAGTTTGCGCCTGAGTCGTGGACAGCCATCCCAATATCAATAAGACTGCACAATTTGTTAAACGCAAATATCTATTCATGTGGCTCGCTCCTTTGTTGCATTTTACTTCGGGAATGTTGTTCCGGGTGAAAAACCAGTAGAGTTCCCGTTCATGTTAATAAGAATATTCTGCGCGTGCACTGGTCCAATCGTACCTATAGAAGTGAGTGCTGATAGCATCAATAAATCTGCCAACGGTGCCAGGCTCGTACAACGTATTCAGAACACATTGATTGCCGGTGTGAGTAACACTGTTGTCGCAAGTGCTGGTAGTGAAAGGGACGTTTTCAAAAATTTGGACAGCGGAAAACATCAAATTACCCGATTGATCTTCAATCAAATAATGAACCGTTCTTAAAATTGTCGAGGTATTATTACCGCAGTCGTTAGTTACTACGACTATGACAGTACAGAAAGGCTCAAGCTTTTCTTGGGCCGCTGAAATAGCAACTTTTTATGAGAGCACTTTGGTTACAGGAAACTCGGGATTCTTCTTCGGAGCGTAATGTCCAAGCTCATACAGCTGTTTAGCAAAATGAGTGAGCTAACTTCTCCTGTATGCGACAGTTGCACCCATGAATGTAGACAATCAAAGTATCGATGCTGTACCGGAGAGCGGAAGTATTGCGAGATTGCCCGCCAGTACGCTCCGCCAGTACGCTAAAGAGAAGTACGGTATCGACCTACAAGAAACCAGCAACCCGGACCTTCCCTTTATGGGAGAGCATGGATGCACTGTCCCGGAAGCCAAGATTCAAGATAAGGAAATCACATATTAATTCATCTGCAAATCGAAATATTGATTTCCATTTCCGTACAGGTTATAGACCCAATAGTACGACTTTGTGAGCTTCATTAGTTCGTTCATATAGGTTCTTGCAGTTACGTTTGTAAGGGTATGGCGAGTCTCAATCACCTTGGGTACTTCTACGCCCTGACCAGGTACCAAAATACTGGTTCCTAGCATAATGCGCGAGTTGATACCTGTTCGTTCACTCCAATGCTTGGCTTCAGGAGTATGTAATAAGTTCCCATATGCGTTGAATCTGTATACATCGTTGTAATCCTGATTGGACTCTTCCATGATGTCGATCTTACTGATTGTTACATCTAGAAACGAATCCGGGCGGTGAATGGGCATTACGTTAATAACACCATCCTGCTCTACCCAAGTGTAATTGGGGTTAGCCGCAACAACTGCCGCCAGAAAGTCTTTGACTGTAGCTGTCGTTAAAGAAATCTTCAGAGGTGTGTCTGCTTTGTTAAGATCTTCTTCAAACCCTATTGGCACCTGCGCTTGTTCTGAGAATTTCCTTAGTGCGCTCGATACCTTACTTTCTTCTATTTTCAACGGTGCTACTGGCTGATTGGCCAATTGAGCCCTTGCGATTATGCAAGAGAACGTCAAAAACGCGGTGAGTAGAACCTTACATTTCATGCCCATATTCTACCTCCTTTTTCTTACTGACAGGTTGCAGCTGGATTTGCCGTTACATCAGTTAGGTGAGTGCCGTCCGATTCGTCATCAACGCAATTGATTCTTACGGGATAGTTATTTGGAGACACAGTAATGCTTAGGTCTTGGCGTGCCTTTAAGAATTCTCCCGCTTGTGGTGGAGGTGGTGCACCGAAACAAAAGGCCTGTATATCTCCAAACTTGCCATCTGTGCCGACAGCAACAGTTTTGTCAAAATCAGCTAACGGATGGGACGGTGGAGGATTTGAACCAGTAAAATGAACGTGCTCCGAAGCAGTCATAGTCGTATTTGTCATAACCTTGGCGTCCTGGTCTAGAACGGTATATGAAAGATCATGATGGTATCCATAGCAATGCGGAATGCATTGTGATATGGGACCAGGGCATATGCCGATTTGCTCACCGTTGTGGTCAATTCTTCCGCTCATGACGAGAGTGAGGGATGTTGGAACTCGCACATTCGTGGTTCCGTTCGCACTCTGATTCATCTGGGGGCATTGAGAAGGATGGCCACGGTCAAGACCCATGTCCTCGCCATCACCCGAAGCAAGAATTCCGTTTCCGCCAACGTTTGTAAACCCTCCCGCCAATCCGGTCTGTAATCCTCCTCCGGGGTCTACAGAGACAATATTCCCATTACCAGATACCCACGCAGTGATGAAGTTGTAATCAAACTGCGCGCCACTACAATTGTCTTGAACAATAGGAGTGGTGGAACCATTTGAAGTAACTGGCAATCCCAGCGGGTCGGGGTCCACGATTCCGAGTGAACCGTAGCCGCAACAGATCATGCAACCATAGGTAAGATGGCCCCATGTTTTGTCTGCAATTATCTTCCCCTCAAACAGACTGCCTGATAAAGTTTTGTCTGCTGGTTTCAGATCTCTCAACTCGTATGTGCCGGCAGTCAGCGTGGTTGGAAATACTTTCCCATTTCTGTCTGGGATTCCGTTGTGAATATAGTCGGAAAGGTTAAGCCAGAGTTGGTCTCCCGGAGCAATGGTTTTCTGAATCTCGTATTTATCTTTCCCGCCGTTATACAAAAACGTAAGCAAGGCATCCGTGGGCCGCGTGCCGCCATTGGTTACGGCGATGATTGAATTATGTGTGGAGTCAACCTGCCAGAGGCCGCCAGTCCAGTGGTCGGCAAGCTGGTCTGAGAATGGAGTCTGTGCTCCATATCTGCCTGTGGCGTCGTAGCTGGCTGCTACCGCAATCACATCATCGGGTGTAGCGCCGGTTGTTACGGTAACCAATCCCCAATGGGCGGTGTCGGGAATGCCTAGCTGTTGCTGCACACTCCCAATATCCAGCTTTCTTGTCTCCAAAGGATTCAGGGTCAATACAGGTAGGTTGGCTTTCCCCTGTCCGCTATCTCCATGCCAGCCGATGCTTACGTTGGCATTGACCGATTGAGCGGTGGTATTACGCAGGAATATCGTAGGTTGCAGAGTTGTCCCTTGAGGAAATCCCACAATAGGGTCAGGATTCTTTAGAGCCAGCATAGGCGCCCATTGAGTCCACTTTGTATTGCCAGCCCAGGTACGCTCTTCCAGCTTGGATGATCCGTCAAAGTGAAACATCTTCATCATCGCTGAGAACCCTGCCGTTGGGTCGTACAGGAAATGAACGCTGTTAATCTCTCGGGCAGAATCAGGCACGCTGAACCTGATTCCGCCGTACGTGCCTGAAAGCTTGGCGGAGCTTACAAGCTGGCTTACTACCATTCGCACTGTTTGATGCATGCCAAGGTTGACCGTAGACTTACTTTCTTTTCCGCCTGCGTCAAACAACGATAGTGTTCCGGTTACCGCCTTGTCCGAGCCGTTGCTGATGACCAGGTAATCGCTCACGCCAGCGCGCGGAAGCCACCAGATACCCTCCCGGCTGCCGCCCATCGATTTCTTGCCGATAGATGCGGCATCAATGTGATATCCAATGGGCTGCACATCCATGTGAACCATCGCAACCGCATATAGGTTAGCCGTGCTGATGGATGAGTACTGAAGCGACACTGAGCCGTATGTTCCTGGTTGATGAACTAATGGAGGCGCAACCTTAGTGAGTTCCGCCATCACATCAACCGTAGTGACTGTACCGGCTGGAATGGTGACCGGCGAGAGTTTGAATTCCTGGCCAGTGGCAAGCCGCAGCACCGGGGTTACGGTCAGGTCAGACTTGAGCAGGTTATTCCGCAGTTGCAATTCGGTATGCCAACCCGGCTCAAGGCACCAATAAGGGGCCATAAGCTCGTGCGGGGTGGGTTTCCTGGTGCTTTCTTTTGCTTTTGCCAGCAGTGAAGTCATGTCAACCGCAAGCGCGCCGGCGCTGAGCAAGATAATGAATAAACAGGTAAGGATAGTTCTGGGCATGGGGGCTGCCTTCCTAGCTAATGCTTCCTTAGAACGTTATTCCGGCATGTTTTTGCAGCCGGGCTGCTGAAGAATTTCTTCTCCTGCTCATATATGACAAATACTGGAAAAGCTTTCAGAAAAGAAAACTTTCATAAAGAATTTTCAGGGATAGAAGGGGAGTGATGAGAACCGGCCTTTCAGCCGGTTCTCATTCAAGCAAGACGGGAGGTTAGAGTGCAGCCATGGCGCCAGCCAAGCTGGCGGGCTGCTGGAGCTGGCAGACAGCGGCAACCTGCTCGCGCAGTTGCTCGTACTGGCCGACCAGGTCGCGGGGGCTGAGCTGCAAGTTGGGGAATATGGCGCGCATATACAGGGTTCCTTCGGCCTGCAGGGCCAAAATTCTCAAGCCGAGAGCGGCGGTCTTGAGCTGCATGCCGGCCTGAACCATTTCAGGTTCGGTTGCGGCGCTGGCCAACTCGCCCAAGCGCATCAGCACCGCGGTATTCCAGGCAACACGCTGCACATACTCCACCGCCGCCAGCATGCGCTTGCGCTGCACGCGGGCAAAGGCCCCGGCGGGAAGGTGGCTGCGCAAGAATGTCTCTTCCGCAGGATCGGTGAGGTTCCGGAAGGCGACAAGATCAACCGGCTTGGTCAGCCGCTCGAGATCTTGCGAACTGGCGATGCGGACGTTGTGCCCGCGCGCCGCCTTGTAGAGCAGCACCCCGCTCATACCAGAAACAACCAGTAATACGAATAACAAATCCATAGGAATAATCTACTCCCTGGCCAGCACGAGCTGCCGGTATTATGATGCCTCACAGAGCCCGTAAAATAAAGGAAAATATGAGGTTAGCTGTTTGTGGATATTTCTAATTCGGTACAGTTCCATTTTGGCGCTAGGACTTGCAAGTATGCCAATTAAAAGACTTTGAGGAAGTCCGTGCCTCTGTGACTTACGTAATGTTACCGATGTAACAGATCTTGCAAGGTGTCGTTCCAGGCAGTGAGTTCGGTTCGGGGCAAAGTACGCAAGTCGGCAACGTACCCCCGTCGAATTACATAGAAAGTCCAAACCAAAACTCCTAAGTTATAAGTGATCTGTTGAAGCCAGTTAAACACAGAGGTTAGGCCTGCGCCAAAGTAGGCGCGCAGGGCTACAGCAGCGAGTTGTATCGAAAGGAAAACGGCAAATCCTAATGCGATGCCAAAGAGATAGTTCTTCCAACTCAGTCCAAAAAAAGATGCAAATACGAAAAGAGCGACAAGCAAGCCACACTCCACAATTCGCACACTACGCTCAAGCGTAAATAATGTTTGCAGAACTCGGACTTGCTCGGGACTCAGTATGGGATTCGGCGCGACGCCACCTGCGGGATTAGATGCCCTGACTGCTGCCCATAGGCCGATGGCAACAAGAATGAGGCCTAGGAACCAGAACAGATACTCGCCCATTTTCCGCAGGGCTGCATACTCCTTGAGCAGAGTTGCGTAGATTTCGTAAATGAGGGCGAACCCCAGCACCCAACTGATTAAACTCTGGATCGCGTAACACCAGAAGTACGTTTGCTTATACGGCAGTAACGCCAACAGTGCCAGAGTAGTCAGTACGACAAAGATGGTATAGCTGAAAAAATATGGCAACTGTTTATGTAGCCCTCTTACGACCATGATCGTTGCAACGATTGCCTGGAAGATGATGGGCACCAACCACAAAACTCTATGGAGTATGTACTGCACCATAAGTGGGCTACCGACAAAATAAAGTATTCGTGGGCAGCCCACAAGAAGATTTTTCCTTTGGAGGGCGCTGACTGCTAGCATGCCCAAGGCGTACACATTGGGCCATCCTGGTTGGTTTCCATAACGGGGTTGGACTTAGCTTTGGTTGCTTTGGTCTGTGCAACAGCTGAAATAGGGCTTGCAATTCCGGTGGTTAGGGCTAAAGTAAGGGCGATGGCGAACATAATCTTTTTCATGGTGAGTTTCTCCTTGGTGAAATCAATTTCACACTGAAAGCGGAAATACCAGAAAAAACCTGAAAATACTGACGATTCCGGAATTCGTAAAAAATGCTGAGCCCGACAGAAGACTTTCTTAAAAACACCCTTTCAGTGTTCCAGACCATACTGGAGCGGCTCCAGTATCTGCGTTCCCTGCGCGGTAGCAAGCAGGGCAAGTATGAGCATTGGGGCCTAAGCCGGACCTATGGCCCGGACGTGGTGCAGAAGATGATTGCCGAAGTGCACTCCTACAATTTTCTGGAGGCCTTGCGCACTTCGTTGCTGGTCTTATGGGAAGAGGTCCAGGAATCGGCCCGCGAACAGAACATGGATCCCATGCAATACCTGGATCTGCTTGAAAAAGATGGATCGCTCCTCCCCAAAAACCTGCAAGGCGGATCGGCTAAACACCTGGATTCAGTATTTGCTGCTTTGCGAGAAATTGCTCGAGCTCAACATTCCCCGAATCCCCCAGGCTCATAGCTACGCCGACCACCTGGCCCAGCACTTCGCCTTCCTGTGGGTGCTTCAAAAGACGAATCGGCACTGGCGACAGTGGATGGGGCTGCAGAACGAGCTGGTTCCCAACCAGGGAACACCAACTGCAAACAAAGCCCTCGCGTGTTTCTACAAAATAGATGGGACGCTCATATTCACTACGCCACCCGCCTTCCTGAATTTTATTCCTGCTTTCATCAATCTGCAGGAAAGAACCGGGCAGAATCAGGGGATACAGGGTCAAATCGTCAGTCCCCACATATCCATAGGTATAGTGCGTACGGGCAAATTTAGAGAGAAAATGCAGGGGCACGGTGCCCCACTTTTCCACCATGCGTCCCATGTTGGTGGTCTTACGCATGTCGAAGCCCGGGTCAAAGCGCAACGGCATCTCGACCATCCGCTTTTCATCGGAGACAGAAAGAATGTGGCTCTTGGGCGGATGGGTGACGGAAATATCTTCAGCCAGATTACCCAGGGGTATTCCGAAGACCGATAATATTTCTTCTACCGTTTTGCGGTAGAGCAGCGCCAGGGAATACACACGATAGATGCTGGGCAGCATGCCCTTGGTTTCTATTTCTGAAAGCCGGCTGGCGGGTATGGCATATTCCTGGTTATTATATTTTTCGGCGATGACGGCGCTCGCCGATTCGACATCCTTGAGCGTCAGGCCCAGAGCTTCTCGTATTGCTCGTAGTTGTTGACCTGGCATCATGGGCGCGCCACGGAACTACTCTTCCAATCCCGGTCCTAATTACGGAAATCGTAACAAGCTTGCGCCCAAGACGCCAGTAGAGAATGCAAATTTTGCAGATTCTTAATTCCGGAATCCGTGAATTTGGCGTCCCACATTCCGAGAAAAGGAATTCCGGCAATGGAACATGACTTTTGCAAGCTTTTGCAAGGGGGATAGCAACTCACAGCTTTTAAGCAGAACGGCCTGCTATTCGCAAAGCGGATAGCAGGCCGTCGGTAGACTGTTGGGATTGGCTGAAGACGCTTACCGCGCTCCAAGATCCTAACTACAGATTATGTCTTACGCTTAAAGCGGGCGCGCCTTAAGCCTCAGCCACCTCACTGTATCTACTACTATTACAATCAGAACTTTTATCCATCGGATCCCCTCCTTTCCCAGTGTGCGGATAGATTAGCGCAGGGTTAGCACTTAGTCAATAGGTGGATTGCGAGGACCATAGCGGCACCCTGCCCCTGGGCCGCATCTTAAATCAGTATTCCCCTCCCGAGGAAAACCACCATGCCTGCCTCCGTCTGGACCGGTTATTTGACCTTTGGCTTGATCTCGATGCCGGTGCGCCTCTTTTCCGGCGCCCGCAGCACACGCGTAAGCTTCCACATGCTGCACCGCGACGACAATACTCGCGTCAAGCAGCAGCTCTACTGCCCCGCCGACAACCGCGTGGTGGAACGCAGTGAGATCGTCAAAGGATACGAATATCGCAAAGGAGCTTACGTTGTCATTGAGCCAGACGAGATAAAGAAGGTGGAACCCAAGACAGCCAAGGCCATCGAGATTTTGGAATTCGTCAAGGCCGGCGAGATTGATCCTATTTATTTCGAGTCATCTTATTATTTGCTGCCTGAAGAAGCCGGACGGCGGCCGTACGCATTGCTGGCCACCGCGCTGCGCGATTCCGACTACGTTGCCATTGCCAAGCTGGCCATGCATAACCGGGAATACACGGTTTTCCTGCGGCCTTATGAGAAGGGAATTATGCTGCACACCATGTATTACAAAGAAGAACTGAGCCGCATTGAGCAACTCGCGCCGCCCAATCTCGAAGTGAAAGAGGCGGAATTAAAAGTTGCGCAACAGCTCATCGAGGCGCTGGAGGCCAAGTTCGAACCCGAAAAATATCACGATACCTTCGAAGAAAACCTGAAAGAACTCATCAAGGCCAAGCTGGAAGGCATGGAAGTGACTGAAGTGCAGAAACCCGCCAGACCCGCCCCGGTGGCTGACCTGATGGCGGCCCTGAAGCAGAGCCTCTCAAAAATGGAAACGGAAAAGAAGCCCGCCCGGCGGATAGCGAAGGCGGAAGAAGAATCCAGGATTCACGTCGTGGGCACGAAGCCGCAGACTCCGAAGAAAAAGAAGAAACGCGCAGCATGAGGCCTGGAACTCTAAAGCGGTGCCGTGACGCAACTCTGGGATGTATTGGCCAGGGGATGTATTGGCCAAGATGCCCACACCCTCGCCGGCGGGAGTCGCCGACGCTGCTTGCAATCCTCATCGCAGAGCCCTCATAAAAACCTGCCGGAAACTGCTACAATACTAGTTTCCTCAATCCTGCACTTCCAAAAAGCATCGGAGATTAGACCGAAGAATGGGTTACCACATGCATTTATTTCTTGCCGGGCGGTTTAGCGGGCGCCCTGCGATGGTTTTGAGCAAAGCGGCAGCGGTAGCGGTAGCAATAATGTTCACTTTTCTGGTTGGTTGCGGCGATACCTTTCGCCCAGTATCCAATCCTATTTCCGGTCCTGGTGGAGACCCGTCTGGGAGCGTGGAACACGCAATCATTCTCGGCGACAACGGAACAAACCCGGGCACCACAACCCATTTTGATGTCTCTGGAGACACTGCAGTGGCGGTTGAGAATGTGGGCGTCAATCCGGTGCATGCCGCTATTATTGGAGGACAAATAGTTGTTGCCAACGAAAGTCTTACCAACCCGAGTCTCAGCAGTCTCAGCGTGTATCCGGTGACTGCAGGTCCTAACGCTTCAGTGCAAACCATCTCATTGGCGACCAAAGACGCCAAGAATAATCCATTACCGCTGGCCCAGGCGGTATTTGTTGCCAGCACCGACAACACCAATATATACGTGGCACAGATCGGACAAAATTCCGTCGGAGTGGTTCCTTTAGCCTCTAATCCATTGGCAGAAACGTCCGTAATCCTTGATGCTTCAATTTCCAATCCGGTCGCCATCGCCCAGTTGCCAGGCGGCGGCAAGGTTTATGTGGCCAACGGTGGCGGCAAGGTCACAGTAATTGATCCTACACTGTTCACGGCAAGCAATCCCGCCGCCGCCATTAAAACCTCACTTACTGTGGAGAACACGCCCTCGGCAATCGTGGCCAGTGCCGACGGCAACTGCTTGTATGTCGCCAATAAAGGAAGCAACACCGTTAGCGTAATTAACGCGACCAACGATACTGTCAATGCCACGCACATTACCGTGGGCGGAGGGCCCAGCTTTCTGCGTTTTGATCCCAAACTGCAGCGGGTTTATGTGGTCAATAACAGCGGTAATTCGATTTCCATTATCAATCACGCTGCCGATTGCAGCGCAAGTACGGCAACTACGGTCGCAGTCGGTACTGCCCCCACATCCGTTGCCGCTCTCTCCGATGGTACACGCGCGTACATTTCCAATTCGGGCGACAATACCGTCTCGGTCCTTATCACCAGCAGCAACACCATTCGCAAGACGATCGCCGTGGGGATGAATCCGGTTTCGATAGGATCTTCCGCTGATGGCACCAAGGTCGTTGTGGCAAATAGGAATTCAGGAAATATTTCCATAATCCGCACCAGCGACGACACTGTGGCTGCTACACCGGCGGCAACTCCGTTGGGCCCCAATCCCCAGTTCGTATTGATGAACCCGTAGTGGAAGGCTTACTTCTTTGTATCTGGTTTGATCAGCCCGCTCGGCGCGAAAGCTTCTCCATCGTCTTCTTTGAATTGGATAATTCCGCCCACCACAAATCCTTCCCATCCTCTTCCGACGAGAGAGTAAACCTTGTTGCCCGGTTCTATCATTTCTGCTGGATTGCTGGGACGACCCTCCAGAAATCTCTGATCGACCTCTTGGAGGAGCGATAATGAATGTTTTCAGAGAGTTAAACATGAAGCATTGGATATTGCTGGTGTGTTGCTTGTTGTCACTCGGACCGGCAGCTCAGGCCCGTGAGTCTGTGGTGTACTCCGTTGTTGGAAGTGACAGCAAGCAGCCGAGTACGGATATTTTCGCGATTGATCCGGATACGGGCAAAAGCCGTCTAGTCTTCTCCGACGTCAAGGCGCAGTTCGCGCTTGTTCCAAGAGACACAGCCGCGGCCTGCGCTAAGATTTTTGCAAGAGCCATGGGTCGGAACCAATACTCGAATCCAGGAGCGGTTTATGAGCTTTCGGTGGATGGTTCGGGCAGGGCGCGTAAGATTTTCGACGTTGAAAATGAACCGAACATGACGAGCAACTTCAGCAATTTGTTCGTGAATCATTCGGGATCAAAAATTGGTCATCTCAATACGCTTGGTGGAAAATCCTACCTCTTTGTTCACGATGCAGCGACGGGAAAGTTGCTGCGGAAGACCGATGTCACGTCCATCATGCCAGGAAACGTTACGTCCATTGGTTGGATGCCCGATGACGAACGAATCTTCTTTACCCTTAATGACGCCGGGGAAGATGCGGACTGGCAAGACTCGCGTTCGCCGATTGGAAGTTACGTGATGAAGGAAGATGCAGATAGAGCAGTTCGCATTGCGCCTGAAGCCGCGATGCATCCCCAACTTGCCGGATTGCGGCCATTGAATGACACGGCAGCGGTCCTCATTGCCGGTTTGAAGGATGGACAGTATCTCGCGTACGACTTGCAGCGGAACCCGGCTTTGCGCCAGCCCAGTACGTACCTCTATGAACTGGATGTGGCAGCTAAGACACAGAAACTCGTTCCCACAGATATTGAAGGAAAACTTCTCTCGTTTCACCTGTCGCCTTCTGGCCAAGAACTGACGTTAACTGCGACCCAAAAGAAATATGAAAAACAGGCACAGTTCACTTGGACAACAACCCAAGAGTTGTGGACACTGGATCTCGACTCGGGCAGGAAATCGAAGTTGCAATCCTTCACGAGCCACGACGATGGGCCGCCATCCGTCAACCTCATAGGGTGGCTCGATCAGGATTAGATTTACAGGTGAAATATTTCCCGGTTGCTGAGAAGGCGTCCGCTTGCGTGATTCAAATAAAGGCATAATGTTTATTTTAGTTACGACGACCACTCGCAATCCGTTGTCGCCGCCACGCGCGAATGCTCCCAACTGCTCTTAGAGCCATTCGGTTACATTCCTGATTACGTCTGACTTTGACTCTACGATTTCACTTCTTACAGGACCTTTCTCTGACTCTTCATCCGCTTCGTCCCAATACTCAACGAAGAAACCATTTCCTTCAACTGAGATTTCGACGGCATGCTTAGACGACTGGATATAGAGGAAAGCGGCTTTTCCTTCACCTCGCATGTCAATCTTCAAGCTACCTGTTTTTGCTAGTTGATCCCGCAGTTCTAACAATTCATCATTCATTTGAGCGACTCCAAGAGCTTGATAAGTTGTTTGAATTGGTTACGAGTCATGTGCAATAAATTGCAGCCTTATTCGAATATCTGCCCTTCTTAGGGTTGTGATACCACAAGGTTGATTGTTGGAGAATCCTGGGTCATCATGAACCCGGAAGTGTGTTTGGCATTCCCGTTTAAACTATTTCTGTATGCCTTGTTTCGTCATCACCATCTACATCTTGTCGTTCTGATCGCCATTTTTTGGCGCGAAGAATCTTGTGTTTTTCTGGGTGGATGACACCGTTATGCCAAACAGAAAACTAAACAGGTTCTAGGTTTGTAGAAGAGCGCAGCTCTCTCTACTCGGCTTCCCGCCACAACTTTTTGATTTTAAGTGGTTTATCGCTGAAAAGACTACTTTAAGTAATGGGGGGTAGGAGCACTACTCAGCGGGAATGACCCGATCGGGTCGATCAGATCACCGCAGTTCTTTCGGCGCGGCGGCGGCGGTGGTAGCGCATGGAGATATTCATGTAGACGCGGCCGTTGGGGGTATCAAAGCACATGACCAGGGCTTCGGTATCTTCGGTGCCTTGAACGCCAACTTCCGCGGTGTGCAGTTCCGGGGGTGAGACCCGGAAGTGCATGCCCTGATCGTTGAGGGTGCTGATGGCATTGCCAATCACCTGGTTGGCCAGTTCGCACACGGTGTCGCGAACCATGGCATCGGAAGCAGCCACGGGTTCGCCGGCGAAACAACTGGCAATCCGGACCGCGGTGGGTATATCCAGGTCAAAGATCACGCGGCCTTCTATGTCGCCAACAATATTGATCATGGCGGCGACGCCTTTGCGCCGGTAAGTTTCCTCATCCATGCTGACGTCGACGATTTTTGTGGGAGACTGAAGGGTTTCACACAAGACAGCGTCGGCGGCATTGATGAAAGGTTGAATCAGTTCCATGCGCATAAAAAGGTTCTCCTGAGAACTATTGAACGGAAGATGGCGCCAGGGTTACAGCATCGTCTCCGAGCACATATTTGAGAATGTCGTACAATTGTTCGGCTTTTACCGGCTTCTGCACAAAATGACGCGCGCCTTTTTGCAGCGACGCGACAATGTTTTCCTGGTATCCAACAGACGAAACCATAATGATGCGCGCCTGGGGATGCTGCCGGATAATGCGTTCGGCGGCCTCAATGCCTTCCATCTGCGGCATGGTGATATCCATGAGCACGATGTCGGGCTGCACGCGGTCATATTCGGTAATGGCCGTGCATCCATCCCCGGCCTCGCCCGCGACCTTGCCCCCGAAAGACTCGATCATCTTTGCCATATTCTTACGCGCGAAGACGGAATCATCGACAATCAGATAACACACCGGCTGCCGGTCTTTGCTGCGTAACAGCACCGGAAACTGACTCATACCCACGCTCCTGTATTTCTTTGGCTTGCTGCAAATTCTTGTGTGCTCATTATGAAACCCCTTGGCTTTCTCCGGGAGATATTTATTTTCTTTCTGTTTGCATCTTTAATTCCTTAAACTCTTTACTTTGCGGTGGCGGCCCTCCCGGGGAACAGTACACCTGCAAAGTGTTAGCCATAGTCTCCAGTGGAACCACACGGGTCACAAACCCTTTATCAATGGCTGCCTTAGGCATGCCGAACACCACGCACGACTCTTCGCTTTGCGCGATTGTAAGTCCTCCGGCGGCGCGCACTGCTCCCACGCCCTCGGCTCCGTCCTCTCCCATGCCGGTCATCAGGATGGCAATGGAAGTGGGCCCGAACTCCTGCGCTACAGATCGAAACAACAGATCTACGGAGGGCCGGTGACCATTAACGGGAGGATCATCGGAGAGTACCACAATATCTCCCAGGGGCATACGTCTTACTCGCATATGTTTGCTGCCGGGAGCAATCAGCACGCGGCCGGCGATCAGCAGATCGCCCGATTGCGCTTCTTTGACTTCGAGCGAGCAGCTTTCATCGAGACGCTTGGCGAACATCTCGGTAAATCCTTCCGGCATATGTTGCACTACAACCATTGCGGCGGAAAAATCCGAGGGCAACTGCGAGAGCAAATATTGCAGGGTGTTCGGCCCGCCGGTTGAGCTCCCAATCGCAATGATCTTGGTGGGCGAAGCTTTCGGGCGCGGCGCCGGCTTGACGATGGGCTTGTCATTGTTGTTCACCGGAATCCCGCTTTGCCATCGTTGCGTGCGCGCTTTGGCGGCAACTTTGATTTTGCTGATGAGCTCGGAAGCAATTTCATCCATGCGGTCCTGGGCGCCGTCGCGCGGCTTGGCGACAAAATCAAAGGCCCCAAGCGCCAGCGCCTTGAATGTTGCTGCCGCTCCGGCCACGGAATGCGAACTGACAATGATGACTGGAATTCTGTCTGAACGCATGATCTGGCGGAGCATCTCGGTGCCGTCCATGCGGGGCATTTCAAGATCGAGCGTAATAACGTGCGGGTGGACCTCCTCGATTTTTTTAAGCCCAAAAGCGCCGTCCATCGCTGTGCCCACCACTTCAATCGTATTATCGCGCTCCAGAATCTGGGGAATCAGTTTACGCATGAGCGCAGAATCATCTACAACCAGCACTCGAATCTTATCGCTCATGCGGTAGCCCCTTTCCTGCCGGTGTGCAGCTCCATTCCACGGTCTCTGCCGAGCTTGGCGATCAGGGCGGCCATATTCAAGACCAGCACCACGGTCCCATCTCCTAAAATAGAAGCGCCGCTGACCAGCTCTGTAGCCACCCATTCATCATCCAATGCCTTGATGACCAGTTCCTGCTCGCCCACGAGCTTGTCTACGACCAGACCAAAGCGGTTGCCGTTGAGGCTCACGACAATGACAAACTTCTTCTGCGAAGGGGCAGCCTCCGGTTGTGGGCTCAATTTGCTAAGCCGGACCAAAGTAACGATGTGCTCGCGCAGTTGTAAAACTTCCCGGCGGTCCACACGATGAAATTCGCGTTCATAAGCGCGGGTAATCTCAATCACAGAATTCAAGGGCACAGCGTACAGCCGCTGGCCAGTGTGGAACAACAAGGCTTGGATAATCGCCAGCGTGAGCGGGACTCTCAGATAGAACGTTGTTCCCGCTCCGCTCCTGGTCTCTATATGCACCGAGCCTTTCAAACGCTCCAGCACGGTTTTTACTACGTCCATGCCCACGCCACGTCCCGAGATTGTGGTGACTTCTTCCGCGGTGCTGAGACCGGGATGGAAGATCAGGTCCAGGGCTTCGCTGTCATTTAACTCGGCAGCCTGTTCCCGGGTCACGATTTTGGATTCTATGGCCTTGGAAATAACCTTGTAACGGTCGATGCCGCGCCCATCATCGCTGACTTGAATCACCATCTGATTACCCTGGTGATACGCGTTGAGACTGACCGTGCCGTATTCCGGCTTACCCATGGCAACTCGCTCGGCCGGTGGTTCAATACCGTGGTCCACAGCGTTGCGCAGAATATGAGTGAGCGGTTCCGCGATAACATCGAGGATGCTTTTATCGAGGTCGGTATCTTCCCCACTGATTTCCAGGCGAACCTCGCGTCCACGAGCTTTCGAGACATCGCGCACAAGACGAGGGAAGCGACGGAACAGCTGCTCGACCGGGACCATGCGGATTTTCATCACAGATTTCTGCATCTCACCCAGCACTCGCGCCTGGAAGGCCAGGGTGTCTTGAAACCGCATGTGCAAAGGATCTTTGCGGAAACGTTTCTCGAACTCCGTTATGGTCTGTTGCAACATTGATTTCCCGATGATGAGTTCGCCCACCAGGTTCATCAAGGCATCAATGCGGTCTACATCAACGCGAAGAATGGAATCAGTTACGGCAGCGGGTGAAGCAGCGCCGGCTCCGGGCTGGACTGCCGGTTCTTTGGAAAGAGCGGGGGCCGGTTCTTCCCAACTCTGTTCCGCCCGGCTGCTTGCCGAAGTGTCTTGTGCGAGCGGGGTAACACTTGTTGTGAATGTGCCGGCTTCAGCGGTTGCGGGTAGTTTTGTTTCAGTCCGTGCCGGATGCACGCCTGGCGCTTCATAGGGACGCACCATAATGTCGCTTACGACCGCGGGAATCTGGCACTTGCGGACAAGCCAATCAACCTGTGCCTCGGTGGCGACCGCCGCCTCGATGACACTGATATTTTTCGCGGATGCGTCTTCGGGCTGAATGGCCAGCAGAGTGCCTGCCTCTTCCAGGACGTTGCGCACCAGTTGCAGGGCGGCGGCACGCATCGGGCATAGATCGTCAATGGCCACCGCTACCAGCAAAATCTTTTTACCCTCAGCAGCCGCGCCGGCAATCACGGTTTGCTGATATTCCGTCCAGGTAAAGCCTTTCAGTTTACCTTTCAAGTCTCCCTGGCCGCCTGCGTCGGCTGCTTTCTTCCGGGGCTGGCTTGTGCCTGAATTCGCGAATTTGTGGATGGAGGCGCGCAACGCGCTACTATCGGGCAAAGGTGTATTGTTGTGATAGGCAGCCAGCATGATTTCAAAAATGTCGGCTGCGTTCAGCACCAGTTCCGCCATAGGAGCGCTGCCGTCTCTGGCCTGCTCCGGTGTCAACACATCTTCCAGTTCGTGCGCCAGATCGCTGATTTCACTGTAACCGCAGACAGCGGAATCCCCTTTCAGCGTATGCACGGCGCGGCGGAGGCTGCGAATGATTTCTTCGTCTCCCGGATTTTCTTCCAGGCGCAGACCTTGCTCATTGAGCGTTTGCAGGAGTTCGCGGGCGCCCTCGAAGAATAGCTCCTTCAGCTCAGGTCCGTGTTCTTCAGAGAAGCTCAAGCCTTCACCTCGACTCGCTGATACGCTGTTCCGTTATTCTGGTGGAACATTCTGAATTGCTCGGTCAACGACAGCAGGCTTTCCGCATGCCCGGTGAGCAGATAGCCATCAGGATTCAAACAACGATAGAACTTGTTCAGCAGACGCTTTTGTTCCGCCTCGTCGAAATAGATCATCACATTGCGGCAAAAGATCACGTCATTGCGCTGCGGCAAAAATTCCGTTTTCAGGTTATGGAAATCGAAATGGACCAGGTCTTTGAGGCCTTTCTTGACCGCGTAGCGCTCGCCCACCTTATCGAAATAGCGCAGGCGGTAATTAAAATCTACCGGTTCCATGTGCTTTTCCGGATATACGCCTTCCTGCGCGGTGCGCAAAACCGAATAGCTGATGTCTGAGGCCACAATTTCCACTCTCCAGGGAGGCGGAACCATAGGCTTGGGCGAGGGCATTTCGAAAGGCAGCGGATGGCGCAAATAGTAATAGCTCAGCGCATCACAAATCAGCATGGCCAGCGTATAAGGCTCCTGCCCCGTGGAGCACCCCGCGCTCCAGGCGCGCAGGCTGAAATCCCGGCGCTGCTGCTTGCGATGTAAGATCTCTTCCAAAATTACTTTTTGAAACAATTCGAGCTGCGGCTTGTTGCGGAAAAAGCTGGTTTCGTTGACCGTAAGATTTTCCACCAGTGCGGCCATCTCGCTTTTGCCTTCATTGCTGATCAGCAGGCGGTAATAAGCGTAGAAGCTATCTAGGCCGGTGGCTTTCAAGCGGCGCTGAAGCCGGTCTTGCAGGAAAGAAATGCGGCGCTCGTCGAAAAACATGCCGCATTCCTGGTAAATGAGCGTCTGCAACAGCTTCTGTTCGGCCGAGGAGATCTGCACCGGAATGACGGTTGTGGCCATTTTTATATCTTGAGCGCCGCTCATTTTCGCCTTATCTTCCAACCGAGGAGCCCCGCTGATCTTTTGGAAGATTTGCCGAAACGCTCTCTTCCGCCAAGCGGGATTCCGCGAATTCACCCACCCGGCGCAATTCGCCGCGCTGCAGAATCTTTGTCAGATCCACCAGGATAATGAGCCGGCCGTTCAGCTTGCCCACCCCGGTCACATAATTCAGATCGCCTTCCTCGAAAACATTCGGGGGCTGTTCAATATCAGCGTGTGGGATCTTGAGAACTTCAGATGCGGAGTCAACAATCAGGCCAACCATCTTGCCTTGCACCTCGACCACCAGAACGCGGTTCTTTCTGTGACTGCGGATTTCTTTCTCGCCAAAGCGTTTACGTAAATCCACAATGGAAACGATCTTCCCGCGAAGGTTGATGACGCCTTCCACGCAGTCAGGCGAATCGGGAACCGCGGTAATCTCGGGCACGCCCACGATCTGGTGCACCCGTTCGATGGGCACGCCGAAGGTTTCGCGGCCGATACTGAAACCGATCAGGTGCAGTGGTTTCGCCATGGGCGGTTTCCTTTAAGACCTCAAGGCAGCGGCGTAACGTGCTGCCTCTGCATCACTGCGGTTGCGGGACGCCATAGCCCCATTCCCATTCCCTAAGCCCTCGAGCACAAAACGATCCATCGTTTCCAGCAGGTTGCGCGACATTTTGGACATCTGTTCCGCCGAAGCCGCCAGTTCGGTGGAGCCTGAAGTGGTTTGGGCTATCAGCTCGCGCATCTTTTCCATGGCCCGCACCACCGCTTGCGCGCCTGTTGCCTGCTCTTCGACCGAAGAGTTGATCTCATGGGTGATCTCGTTGAGTCGTGTGGTGGCTTTTGCAATCTGGGTCGAGCCATGCGATTGCTCGCTGGTGGCTGCCCCAATCTCCTGAGCAAACTTATAAACTTCGGTTACGACATTGGAGATTTTTCTGAGCGCCGCCTGCAGATCATTGCCCAGAGCCAATCCTTCGTTGACAATGTTCGTGCTCTTTTCCATTTTTTCAACAGCCTGGCGCGATTCGCTCTGGATGCTGGCAATCAGGTCAGAAATTTCCTTGGCCGATGCCGCCGATTTTTCCGCCAACTTGCGGACTTCATCGGCTACTACCGCGAATCCGGAACCATGCTCGCCCGCGCGGGCAGCTTCAATGGCCGCATTCAGGGCCAGCAGGTTGGTTTGCTCGGCCAGGTCGTCAATGACTTCTACAATGTTGCCGATGCTGTCGGCGCGCTTGCCCAGGGCGTCAATGATTTGTCCTGCAGCTTGTATAGCGCCATTGATGCGGCTCAGTCCGTCGGTGGTCTTATCCATGGTGGTAATGCCCTGGTGCACCTCTTCACGGGAGCGCTGTGAAATATCCAGGAGCACCTTGGATGTGTCTGCCACACGCTGGATGGATGCCACCATCTCGTCAATGGAAGCAGAGGTCTCGCTGACGCTGATGGCCTGAGTTTGGGTGTTCTTCACCATGTTCTGCACATTGACGCTCATTTCGTGCATGGTGCTGGTGACTTCATCAATGGCGGAAGAGGCTTGCACGCTCACCTTGGCGGCATTGTCAGAGGCGTCTGCCACCTGGTTCGATCCGCCTGCCACCTGGGTTGCACTGTCGCGCACGGTTTTGACCATGGAGCGCAGGCTCTCGGTCATGCGGGCAAAGGCCAACATGAGCGTATCGTTCTTCGAACGTGGCTGGATGGCGACAGACAAATCACCCCCGGCAACAGCCTCCGAGATGGAAGCCATCTCCTTCAAAGAAATGAGCATGCTCTTGAAGGTCATTGCCAACTCGCCGATTTCATCTTTGCGAGCAATGACGAAAGATTGTTCAAGGTCCCCCGATTCCGTGATCTGTCGCGTTATCGTCATAAGCTGCATCAGTGGCTGGGTAATGCGCGTTGCCGTGGAATGGGCGATGAAATATCCGAGGACGAGTGTGATCAGCGTGGCAACTACCAATACCCATTTTGTCGTTGCGGCCGCCGAATCATCCTGAGAACGCTCATTTTCCAATTCCCTTTGGCTAATCCCGGCGGCGGTATCGAGGCTCTTGATCGCTTCATTTGCTGAGGTGGCGGGGTCCTGGCTTTGATAAAAGTTGCGGCCATTTCCGGCTACAACATCTTTACGCTCTTTGATTCGGGGAGCGGCTACCTGGTCATACCAGGCCTGCTCGTCAGTCTTGACGTCATTCAGGGCGTTGGTTTGTTCTGTGGAAACTGAATTAATGGAAGCTTGTTTCAGTAGGCCGCCGAATTGGGCCCGGCCGCTCTCAAATGCATTCAAATCTTTTACGTTGCCACTCAGAAGGTATTTATTCAGGTTCGACAGGTTCTCCGCCATCTGGTAGCGGAGCTTTTCGATGGAAATCGAAGAATCAGTCGCCTTTTTCATGCTGTTGCGCGTGCCCGCCTGGTTCCAAACCGACGATATATTAATAAGGAACAGCAAAAGCACCAGGCCCAGCAGAGATCCAAAGCCCAAAAATAGTTTATTTCTGATCGTCATTACTGCCTCCAGCTATCGGAGCTATCCCGAACCGCTGCATTCTTTTCCGATGGCTTCACCGAACACGAACTACCCCGAAGGGTCACCCACATTCGCCCCTAAAATCAACATCCAAACACACCTATTCCTGGTTACAGGGACTCGTACATTAATGCACGGGTAGTGCCAGTAGGAGGAATAAATCACTGGCGATGGGTATCAATCGTATAACCCCCAATGAATCAACTGCTTGAACCATTAACTGATGGGTTACCTTGTCCATGCTCTTGAACATATCGTTGTCTCAAAAGTCTGGATTCCAGAATCGTCTATCTCAGCTTGAGACAAATCCATGAGTTAGCAAGTTTACCTAGTCATCGCAAAGGGCTTAATTTAACTTGACTCAAAGTGAGATTTCGGATTAAGGTTCGCATTTAGCCCCTCCCCCAAGAAGAGTCATTTTGAGACTAATAGCATTGATAGCATTGTTGTCCCAACCGTAAATGCATATCCGGAAGAAATCCGATTCGCGCACCAGGAAACCTGGCAAACAGGCACGGCAGAGCCCTGGCGGCGATCCCTTTCAGCAGCTTTTGCTCAAGATGCTTTCGGCAGCCAGCCCAAACGGTGAATTGCTCTCATTGCTTTCCACATTTTGCCGCGAGAGCCGCAAATTTCTGAAAGCCAGCGGCGTTGGTTATTGGGAATTGCAGGAGGCAGACGGTTTATTGAAGCCGCTAGAGGCCGACGGCGATTTTGCCGAGGGCTTCAAACAGACGCCACCTACTTTAGAAGAGGCGAGGCTGGCCATGAAAGTGGTGCGCGAGCGCCGAGCCTTTCAGATCAACTTTTCAGCGCACAACCGCCACTCCAGTGGGAAACCCCGCAACCTGAAAACCAATCAGGAAATTTTTTTCGCAGCCAGGTCGCTCCTGCTGGCGCCGGTGATGGTGTTTGGACGAACGATCGGGGTCGCCGTTTTCCTGCACCATAAGAAACCACAATTTTTCAAGAAAGATGCAACCGATCAGATCGTCGTTCTGCTGGAGCAATTGGGCAGCCTCTTGGAGTTGTTCCGGCTCAAGAACACCGCTGAACAGCACCGCAAGCGTTCGCAGGACCTGATTGAGTTGGCGTTGGATTTAGGTTCTTCTTTGCGCCTTCCGGATTTCGTCAAGAGTTTTACGGCACGTATCACAGAGATGCTGGGCGCCCGCGTGGGAGTGCTGGCGCTTGCTCGCGGGACTTTGCTGGAAATTGTAGCCATGCACGATGCGGCTGGTGAATTGGACCGCGCCCTTATACGATCTTTGAACTTGCGCCTGACCGAGTTGGTGCAGGAAGGCACGCAACTGACGGCGATCATGCCGGCAGAAGCGCTTCTGGGGAAAGAACTGGCGGAGCGCCTGGGGTGGAAAGACCTGACTCTGGCGCGTTTGACGGGAGGCCAGGGTGACATGCTGGGTTTGCTATGCCTGGCCAATCGCGGACTTGCCCCTCAAGAGGCCGATGAACATCTTCTTCATGCGGTCGTGGGACAGGCATCGGTTGCTTTGGATAATTGCCGGCTTTTTTCACGCATTTATCAGGCAAACCGGCACTGGCTCGAAATTTTCGATTCTATCGAAGACCTGATTGTGGTGCATGATGAAAGCAATCGTGTCTTGCGTGTAAACCGTTCCCTTGCCGAATCCATTGGGGCGCGGCCTCCGGAGCTGATCGGCATCAGCATGCGGGCGCTGTTCGCATTTGCCCGCGACCACGGCCATGGATGCCCGTTTTGCCGACGCGGCCCCGACCGTACCGATGACTACGTTCATCCTGTGCAGGAACGCAGCTATCTGGTCTCTACATCCCGTATTCACGGCGCCCTGGAAGAGGGCATGCAGACCATTCACGTGCTGAAAGATATCAGCGAACGCCGCGAAGTGGAGCGCCGCTATCGCGAACTGTTTGACAACATCCACGAGGGGCTTTTCTTCTCCACGCCAGAGGGCCGCTTCGTCGAGGTGAATGACGCGCTTGTTCACCTGTTGGGATATAGCAGCCGGGAAGAGTTGTTGCAGGTGGATATCAACCAGGAAATTTATCCAGCCCCTGGGTTGCGTTCACGTTTCCGCGAAACCATTGAGCGGGAAGGCGTGTTGCGTAACTTTGAAGAGCCTCTGCGCCGGCGCGACGGAACGTTGATCCAAACCTTGCAGAACACATTCGCCGTCCGCGATGCGCAGGGCAAGGTGCTGCAATATCGCGGCCTGATTCTCGATATCAGCGAATTGAAAAAAATCCAGACGCAACTGCAGCGGGAACGCGATTTTAACGGCAAGATCCTGAATAACACCCAGAGCATGATCGTGGTGGCGGATACGGCCGGCCTGGTGAGCTTTGCCAATCGCCGATGCTACGAAGCCGGCTCTTATAAGGTGGGTGAAATTCTCGGCCGCCACGTGAGTGAATTGGTGCATCCGTCGGCGCGCGAGTCGCTGGAGAAGGCGTTGGCAGCCACGTTGCAGGGCCAGCAGGTGGACAATCTGGAACTCGCCATCACCCGCGGAGATGGCGTGCTGGGGCAGTTTTCCGTCAACCTGAGCCCGATGCGGGATGAGCAGGGGAACGTCAGCAGCCTGGTTTTTGTAATGACCGACATTACTGATTCCGTCCTGCTGCACGCCAAGCTGGTGCAGGCTGAAAAAATGGCCGCTATCGGGCAGCTCGTCTCCGGCGTCGCGCACGAGGTCAACAATCCACTTACTGCCATCCTGGGTTTTGCCGATCTTTTGGCCGACAGTCCTGAGATTCCTGCCTCCGCCAAGAAAGATCTGGCGCTGATCTTGCAAGAAGCCCAACGGACGAAGCTGATTGTGCAGAACCTGCTCAGCTTTGCGCGCAAGATGCCGCCGCAGCGCCAGTTGGTGCAATTGAATGCCGTGGTACGCCGCACAGTGCAACTGAGGTCCTACGATTTTGCCAATCACGGAGTCGAGGTCGTAGAAAAATTGCAGGAATCGCTGGCTCCTGTTCTGGGAGATCCCAATCAGTTGCAGCAAGTGCTGCTCAATATCCTGAACAATGCTTATGATGCTGTGCTCGAAACCAGCCGCACCGGCCGCATCGAGATTTCCACCGAGCAGCGCGATGGCTTCAGCCAGATTATTGTGCGCGATAACGGGCCCGGGGTGATGCAACCGGAGCGTATTTTCGATCCTTTTTTTACCACTAAGAAAGTGGGCAAAGGTACGGGATTGGGCCTGAGCATCTGTTATGGGATCGTACGCGATCACCGCGGTGAAGTGTTGTGCCAAAACAACGAAAACGGCCCGGGAGCGACCTTCGTGGTCCGCTTGCCGTCTGCCCGGGATAAAGCTGTGGCCGCAGTGGCTGCTGCCAACGTCATGACGGCATCGGCGGGGCAGGCATGAAGTTGAATTCCAATTCATGGCGAGAGGCAATCGCGCCTGTTCTGGTCATCGAAGACGAACCTTCGGTGCTGGCTTTTATCTGTTCCGCATTGGAACGCAATGGTTATCGCGTGGTACAGGCAACTACAGGAACAGAGGGGTTGCGCCTGCTCCGCGAGCAGGAGTTCAGCGGCGTCATCTCAGACATGCGCACGCCCGGAGGCATTAACGGGGCCGATGTACATGCCTGGATCACGGCCAATCGCCCTGAAATGATTTCTCGGCTTTTGTTTACCACCGGCGACACCGCCAGCGAAGAGACCGCGGCCATTCTGGTAAACACAGGTACCCCCTGCCTGGAAAAGCCCTTCCGCGTGCAGCAACTGGTTGCCGCGGTGGAGAAAATTGTGGGCCGCAGGTACTGAGACAACGGGCATGACTGACGATCTACGAGTGCGCTTCCTGATTGTGGATGATGAGCAGAGCATCCGCAAACTGTGTATGACGATCGGCGCATCCCTGGGTTTTGTGTGTTCCGAAGCCGAGTCGGCTGAGGCAGCTTTGGCAGTGCTGGAAGCCCAGGCGCCTGATGTTGTCTTGACAGACCTCATGCTGCCCAGCATGACCGGAGTCGATCTCTTACAGCGCATCAAAGCACTGCAACCGCGCACCGAAGTGGCCATCATGACCGGCCACGGCTCGATTGAAAGCGCTGTGCAAACCATGAAGCTTGGCGCCTACGATTATGTGACCAAACCTTTCCGCGTGGAAGAGCTCAAGCTCATTTTGCAGCGCATGGCGGAAAAAGTCCGGCTCGTGATGGAGAACCAGTTCCTGCGCGCCCACGTGAACAACGAGATGCAGCTCAACGCCATGGTTGGCTCCTCGCCGCAAATTCAGGAGGTGTTGCGCCTGATCGGACGGCTGAAAGATTCGCGCAGTCCAGTGCTGGTCATGGGCGAGAGCGGCACGGGAAAGGAGTTGGTGGCGCGCGCAATCCACTTCCGTGGAGCCTTTGCCAGCCGGCCATTTGTCGCCGTGGATTGCGGCTCCCTGGTTCCAACACTTATCGAAGCCGAACTCTTTGGGTATGAGAAGGGGGCTTTTACCGGCGCGGTCAGAGCCAGTAAAGGGCTGTTCCAGGCAGCCGATGGAGGAACCATCTTTCTGGATGAAATTGGCGAACTGCCTCTGGAAATGCAGACCAAGCTGTTACGCGTTCTTCAGGAAAAAGAAGTACGCCGCGTGGGCAGCAACGAGCGGGTAAAGATCGATGTGCGAGTGATTGCTGCAAGCAATCGCGACCTCGAGGCCGCGTATCGCGACGGTACCTTCCGCAAGGATCTCTTTTTTCGGCTCAATGTAATCAGTGTGCATCTGCCTCCGCTGCGCGAGCGTGAATCGGATATTCGCGCCCTGGTGAAATACTTCCTCGACAAATTCTGTGCCGAGAAGATGGTGCGCGTGAGTAACGCCGCCTTAAGATGCCTGGAGCAGTATGACTGGCCGGGAAATATCCGCGAGTTGGAGAATTGTATTCAGCGCGCTGTGACCTTGCGCAATCAGGATGTAATTGATGTTTACGACCTGCCGCCTGCCATACGTTCCCCACGCGCAACTGCGGCAAAAATTACCGAACCTTTGGCATCGGGCGCCTCGAACTCCAATTCGACTTTGATTCCCGATACAAACACCTCTGACTTGGAAGACCTGGAGCGCATGACAATTCAACGTGTGTTCGAAGAAGTCAACGGCGATAAGACTCTCGCCGGCAAAATACTGGGCATCAGCCGGGCCACGCTCTACCGTAAACTAAAGCGCTACAACCTGCTCAAGTCAGCGGTCCACGCCTGAAACTTTGTGTCTTCTCATAGTGTGAGACGGGTGTTTCATCTTGAGACAGATGAGTGTGCATAGGCAATAAATTTCACATTCTAAGTGGCACAAATCAAAAGATTTATATACAATTCCTCTGCTAGTGAATTTGGCACCGTTCGTGCTGTTACCTCATAGGTTGGCTACCACCGACTCGCAACATTTCTGCAGAAGGCTGCTGAAATGGTTGGGTGGAGCTACTCATCACAATCACGGCTCCGCCTGATATCGATAACGTGATTGGTATCGTCTGAATCATTTTGAGACGTTGGAGAGTTGAGGTAACAGTGTCCAACCAAGCTGCAGTTGATTGGAAATTTCAGCCCCGATCGCGGGCTGACGCGGCCAACGCTGGCGCAGCAGAATCACCTGTTAACAAGCTGGCGCAGTTTTTTCCGGGCGTGACTCCGATGCGCATTCCGGTGCGTGTGACCGCATTAGACGCCCAGGGTATGGAACCGGCGGAGCATGTGCTGACCGAGAACACGGTCATTGAATTCGGCACTTCGCAGGAGGTTTTGTTTATCTCCTCGCTGCCCTTGGAATTCGACGGCAAAGTGCGTTTGGAGAATGCCGACGGATCGCTCCGCATTGAAGCCTGCGTGGTTGCTGTGCAATATCACAGTGGAAGGACCGTGGTGGCCGCCCGCTTTACACGGGAGATTGGCAACTGGATTATCAAGGCATGACGACAACGGCTAAGCCAACGACCGAGGTTGCTGCTTACTGGCGCGAAGCCCGCAAGCTTTACACCGTTTACAGCTCCCTGCTGGAACGGTTCGCATTAGGGCTGCTTCCTTGCCGGGAGCTGGAATCGCCGATCGATCGCAGCGAGCCCGACAGCGTGCAAAATATTCAGCGCTGGTTCGAGCAGATGGATGATCGCGTTCATGTGCACCAGCTTCGCCAGCTCTTGCAGACATCGCGGCTGGGAACGGAAGATAATTTGCGCTCCCTGGTCAATCATCATCTGCAGAAAGATACCAAGACCGAATCCGACCGCGACAAAGTTGATTTTCTTCTGGTGCAGTATCTCTCTTCCTGCGCTCCTCCCGGTTTTTACGACCGCGACGTTGAATTCGAAGAAGTAGCGCAAGTGCTTGAGCCCATCCTCGGCGAGGTGGGATTGCACCCGCCGAAATGGATGGAACCGCTCAACGAAGCGGCCAAGGGGCTCGACAGCCTTCACAGTCTTCGCGACCTGCTGAATGACGGCATGCTCGACCAGATGCGCCAGCTTAAGACGAGCGCCGGCGAAATGTATTTCGGTCCAACCGCCCTGGTGGGTATTGCGCGAGTCAATTTTCTGGTGCGGCGCACATTTGTCCGCCTGATCGCTGCCGACTTGCACGCCATTCGCTTCACCATCAATGAATTGGAGCAGCGTGGAGTGCGTACCGTGAATTGCGTGCGTGCCGGCCTGGGGCCGCAGGAGACACTCGAGAATCTGCGTCAGATTTGCCAGGAATGGAAGAAGCCCTTCCGCGCCGCCTATGCAGCCGGGCAGAATTTTAAAGAGCTTATTGAAATTCGCGGCGCCGTCGAAGAGGCCCGGGCGATGGCTCCGGAAAAAGCCTCCATGGCGGTTCCGCCTGGGGCTGATTTCTCTCAGGATGCCATGGCGCGGGCCAGCGCTGAGCCCGCCGGCAACGGCATTCCGAAAGCGCCCATTGCCGATGTACCCCCGCCCGCCTCGCCGGTCAGTGCGGCGATTGCTTCCGTAGCCGGGCCATCGGCTCCTGTGCAGGCTGCTCCCGTGCCGCGGATTTCTGTGCCCACTCCCGCGCCGACTCCTGCTCCTGTTTTTTCACCGCCCGTTCCTGTAAAGGAGACGATTGCGGAGAAGCCGCCGGAAAAATCGTCGGTGGTAAGCGTGCCGGAAAAAACGGAAAAGCCGGCGGCCATGCCTCTAAGAACGGCATTTACGCCAGAGAGGCCAATTCCCGCGCCCACTCCGACGCCCATTGTTACAACCCCGACTCCGATTGCGATTGCAGATTTGCAGGCCATTCAGCAGCAGATTCCGAAAGAGTTGGCTGACGGCAATGTCAAACCGGGCACAGTGGCCAATGTCACTGTGGGGAACATGAAAATCATGCTCTCTTCATGGGAGGTGACTGCCTATCTGAAAGGTGGAGACGAAACTTCAGAGACGCTGCAACGTTCGGTAGCGGCCCGCGTATTCCTGGGAGCGCAAATCGAGGTGCGCAAGCGTGGAGGCTCGGGGACCGACTTGCGTTCTGCGATTCACGTTGCCAAGTACGAATCGGCAAAAATTCAAGCCAGGGTCTCGGTCGCCAAGCAGAATAACGACATTGACAACGCTGTGAACCTGGCAGCTACCAGCAAGCGCTTGCTCATGATCATTGAGGAAGCCGAGAAGCATGCGAAGTAAGGGCCCTGAAAAGACCGCTGATCGATCCAAACGGATGTTATGAACGAGAAACGAGTCGCGCCGGAATCCGCCAGCATGCGATCCCAGAATGGGCATCATGTCGCCGGAGAAACCGGCCTGGAGAAGGCAACCGCTCTTGCCAATGAAGGTGTGCTGATCATCGCTGATGAGGCCGAATTTGCCCGCAGCGTCGTTGGCCGCTGGCAGATGGAGCGTACCGTTCCGGCCTTCACTCTGATGAGCAGCGACCTGTGCCAGACGGCTAATTTTTCTGTCCACGGAATTGCTATTCTGGGCCCTCGCGTCAGCCGCCGGGCGGCAGTTTTGAGCGCCTTGGAAAATGCTGGCATTCCGATCGTTATCGTCGCGCCCGACGGCGATGCCGGCCAAATCCGCAGCGCACACCCGCGCGCTCTGGTCTTGCGCCATACTGACGGCTGGCTGGATGTGCTGATTCAAATGGCTGGCGAGATATTGCGCCGTGCTGAAGTACAACATTACTTGCTGCGCGCCGAGCAGTTAGTGGCGGCGAGCCAGCGCCACGCAACCCTGGGCCGCTACATGCTTGAAATGCGTCATGGCTTAAATAACTGCCTGACCTCTGTTCTTGGCAATGCTGAGCTTCTGCTGCTCGAACCCGGTATGCTCAGCGCCGAGGCGCGCGAGCAAATCCATACTATCCATTCCATGGCCATGCGTATGCACGAAGTTATGCAGCGATTCTCTTCACTTGAGACCGAGATGCAGTTCGCCGAAAAAGGGTCTCATTCTGAGACAGAGCGGATGTCTCAGGCGCCAATCCCGGGCGCCTAATTCGTCTGATAAGTTGCGGTAAATATCTGATATTCCAGAATTACAAAGCGGTTGATTGTATATTGTTGAAAACTAAGCAGAACCCAATGTTCCTTCAACAAAAGCGGGAACATTGCGGAACAAAATACGCGTTATGTTTTTGCTGAATTCCCGATCTGCAGCGTCAATGCGATGGGTGTAAATTCCAATCGTAGTTGACGGATCTGCATGGCCAAGACGGCTCTGCCGAGTCTTTAATGGCAGGTTCATCTCGTCCATAAGTGTGCCGCTTGCGTGGCGGAATGCGTGGAATCCTGCTTTTAGAATTCCAAGACGTTCCAACAGTGGCTGCAAATAATACCTGCACATGTAGGTTTGGTCCCACGCAGCACCTTTTGGTCCGATGAATAGCAGTGATTCAGCATTACGGTTTGCTGCGATGTGTTGTAGCCTCTCCGCTAGTTCCGGAGAGATTGCCATTACTCTATTAGCCGTGCTCGTCTTAGGTGTGTCGACTTGCTTATGCCACACCCGTTGACGAACTTGAATTACGTTTCGCTGCCAATCTACATCACAGAGTCTAAGGCCGCACAGTTCTCCGGCGCGAAGGCCGGTTTCTGCAGCCAGCCAATAGAAGGTCTTGAATGGCTCCTGGGCAGCTTCTATGATGCGACGCATTTCGTCTACTGTAAAACTGCGCCGTTCTTTCTTCTGCAAACGCGGCAAGATCAGCCCGTCGAAGGGGTCGTGCTTGACGTATCCCCAAGACTTAGCAGATCGCCACAGCATCTGAAAGATCGCCACAATTGTTCTTACAGTTGTTGGGCTGACATGCCACTTGACTACGCTAGATTGCAACATCTCAGTCGAGATGTCAGACAAGGGCATGTCGCCAAACAACGGAAGCAAATGTTTATTGATATTCTTGTTAATCGTTGACTGCGAACTTTTCTTGTGTTGGCACAGTACATGTTCTCGCCAACGCAAATAAAGTTGCTGCAAGGTTAAGCTGTGTGTTGGTTTGTACGCCAGGCAGTTTATATGCGCCAACCTGTTATCGAGTTCACGCTGTGCCAGACGCCGGGTGGGAAACTGTGAAAGAGTACCTATGACCTCATTCTTAAGCCTACGTTTAAGAATGCCGTCCTCAATTACATCTTCCCGCCACCTAGCTTTCCACACTTTGATTTTCTTTCCACTCTGAAACAAGCTACCAGTCTGGTAGCGTTTGCGGGCCATAAGATTACCTTTCTGGCCTGCGATTCGTTGCTCAGAGTTTATGATATCAAAGTTCACGCTTTAGTTGCCGCCTGACTTCTTCAATACTAATTTCGCCTCGATGAGCTGCTGCCCAATCGACAATCGGCATTGGACCCCTAGACGGTTTATTCCAGGGCGAAACGTACCAGGGCCTTCTTTTAAGAAAGTCAGATAGTGCCTCTATATCTCTCGCCGCTAGATATCCCAACCATTCAGTATTGATAGCACCGTATTTATTGTTAAATTCGTCGCCAGCCTCTCGTATAAGTTTGTCAAATACTGCATACAAACTTTTCTTTAACTCATTAAGCTTTTTGTCCTCTTCTGAGAGGGGAGGACGCCCTACGGGACCTTTATCAACTTTCGGTTTGCGCAATTCTGGCGGCAGAGGTGGCCTGCCAACGGGCCTTTTTAATGTTTCCATTGTTTTTTTTTACTTATCCTGCGTGACTGTTACAGAAGTGAGCTCACCGTAAAACCTATTTTCATAGGGTCCGGACTTGACCTTTACCAGTTCAGTTATAAGATCCTTGTCTATAGTTTCCGGATCAATAATGTCTCGGCTAGGCAACTCAGCCTCGACAGTCATGGTTATTTTAATTGTTTTCTTTTTTGCCACTTTCCTTTTCTCCCTTATAACAAAGCTACCTACCACCAACCCTAAAACCCCGATGAGGCCTACTTGCCGGAGGCACCATCTCAACTATCTGCAACTTGGCCAAGCCGGCTTCTTTATACCCTAACGCCTCGGCTGCAGCTTGAGATAGGTCTAAATCGCGGCCTTTAATGTAAGGTCCACGATCATTCACTCTAATTTTTATGCACGTATTACCTCGGCACACCGTAAGCATTGTTCCGAACTTTAACGTTCGGCTGGCCGCGGTCATCGCCTGGGGATTGAATATCTCCCCTGAAGCCGTCGGCCTGCCCTGATACCCCGGTCCATACCAACTCGCCAGCAGGATTGTCGAGTGAGGTGTTGATTGTCTGCCAGTCGCTTTGAACTGCTGTACCACCGGGGATGGTTTGGCCAACATAGAAGCCCTGCTTGTTTTGTTCAAGTTGCCCTTCAACCCTAAGCTGGCGCCCAGGACCAACCCCACGGTAAATATCAAGGCCGTCTTTAGAAATCTTGTCATTAATCTTGTTCTCCTCTTCATCTAACATTTCACGCACACGGGCATAGCCCGCAATGTCTACAATATTGTCGCGTGAATGTTCATTTGCTTCTCTTGCAACCTTCAATAACACAAGTAATATTGATACTTGCTCAGGCGAAACCTCAGTACCTAGATATGCTGACCACAGCTTTGCTATCCGGTTGAAGTTGTCCCGTGGGCTGCCATAAGCTTTCAGCCGTGCGCCCGCTGTCAGGTTGTTTGCTTCTTCGAGTATATTCATTCATCAACACCTTGAATTTAATTAGAAAGCGTGTTTCAGCATCCCGCGAGGACCACGGTACAATCTCTTCCATCAACGTAAGATGATCTTCAGTCCACACTTGCGGCGCCATCAAGTCACGCTTCTCGGTGTAAAGCAGTAGCTTGTCCGCCTTGTGTACCGACTCGGGCTCCTCCAACGGCAAATCAAACCGTTCACATATCGCCGCCTGAAGCTTCTTTTCAACAGTACGAAAGAAGTCAAACTCTTTTGTGTGTTTAACTGGCCGAGCAATGTCGTTTAAGTAAGCTTCACTAGCATCATGCAACAGCCCCCAAAGCGCATCTTCCGGAGGACAAACACGACTGACTCGAACCGAGTGTTATGCAGTGCTGTAAAACTCCCGAACATGACCTGTGAACCTACATTGTAATGAAAGCGCGTGGGCAATATCTTCTATGCACACGTCCTCTGGCCGCGGATCAAGCGGCCAGAATTGTTTGTTGGTGTAAGTTTGAATCCAATCACCGTCATACCAATTGCGGCTCATCTATGCGACCTCAGCAGCCAACGACTCTCCAAGGTAGTCATGACGAATTTCATGCTGCCCGTCGCTTCGGAAGATCTCACAACGCTGCCGTTTTTTAGCGCGGCCTTCCGCAACCCGCCCGTCAAATTCAATTACGGGGTATGCAGGCAGTATTGGGTTGTAACCTTTTTCTGCAGCGTAGCCTGTACGACTGTCATAGGCACAGCCACAAATATATTGGTGTCGCGGTTTAGTTCTAAGCGTCCGCTGTCCATTGTCAGCACTGATAAGGAAGCTTGGCGGTAAGTCCAGGCACACATGGGAGTGTGCTGTAAACAAAGCGTCGGCATCGATGAAGCGTGTAAAGCTTTCAGCCTTGCTAACTTTACTTATAGTCGAGACGCCGCT
>Ga0070741_10002594_pt1 | contig 47792 bp, 45 predicted proteins | sample Coa_R1_4_FD_66440 | JGI IMG/M metagenome (GOLD analysis project Ga0070741, IMG submission 66440) | Surface soil microbial communities from Centralia Pennsylvania, which are recovering from an underground coalmine fire - Coalmine... | ecosystem: Environmental > Terrestrial > Soil > Unclassified ... | reverse complement strand
CCGGCCGTTCAACTGCTTTCCGTGGGGCGGATATCTCGCCTGGGCCGAGTACCCCGAGCAGCAGGTCTTCGTCGACGGCCGGACGTGGACGTATCCCGCGGCGCTCTACGACGCGTACTTCCGGACGCTCGACGATCCGCGCATCTGGCCGGAGGTCGCCGGCCGGTACGGCTTCGACTACGCGCTCGTCCAGCACTACTGGGACGATCGATACCCGCTGATCCGATATCTCCTCACCGGGCACGGTTGGACACTCGTCTACTACGACGACGTGGCCGCGATCTTCATGCCGCAGGACGAGGCGCATCGGGAGGTCCTCGAGACCGCGGAAAAGGCGTTCGGCGTCGTCCGCTCTCACCGGCAGAGCGAGCCGCCGCCGGCAGCGCCGCGATGGCGCGTACCGGTCGAGGAGATCGCGATGGAGACGGCCTACGGCGAATTCCTGCGGCTCATCGGCCAGCACGGCGAGGCGATCCAGGCCTACACGCGGGCGCTCGCCCTCGACCCGGACGCCGAGTGGACGCGCCACTCGCTCGGGATCGCGTACTGGTTCTCCGGCCAGCGGGAACGAGCGGTCGCGGAGTGGCGCGAGATCCTCCGGCGCGACCCGAGCTTCGAACCCGCGAAGAAGGTCCTCGCCGAGGCCGCGACGCACGACGCCGCGGCGACCGGGTCGGCGCGCTGACGGAGCGTCCGTCATCGGCGCGCCGTTTTCGCCCCGTTGCGGTGGTCGTGTTCTACGGCGGCGTCGTGGCGTGGCTCACGTGGCCGCTCGCCGCACATCTCCGCACGCACCTCGCGATCACGGATCCGATCGCACGCTTCGAGGTTCCGCTCGTCGCCTGGACCCTCGCCTGGGAAAGCCACGCGTTGGTGACGGCGCCGCTCCGGCTCGCCGATGCGAACATCTATCATCCCGCGCCGCACGCGCTCTTCTACGGGCCGACCGCGTACGGCGCGCTGCCGTACTTCATGCCGACGTTCCTGCTGACGGGCGACCCGGCGCTCTCGCTCAACGTCATGTTCCTCGCTTGCCTCGCACTCACGGCGACGGCGCTTCATCTCGTCGTCCATCGGTGGACGGGCTCGCATCTCGGCGGCTTCGTCGCGGCCTGGACGTTCCTCACGACGCCGTGGTTGCTCTGGGGCCAGGGACCGGGCGCCGAGCCGAACTATGCGGTCCTCCAGTATTTCCCGTTCATCGTTCTCGTGACGGCCGAGCCGCTTCATTCCGTGGGTGGGATGCTCGGCCTCGTCGCGCTCGTGATCCTCCAGGGCGCGGCGAATCCCGTGTACATCGCGCCCGCCGTGTTCGTGCCGCTCGTCGTGGTCGCGCTCGGCCGGCTCGTCCGGCGCTCGACGCGTGCGAGCGCGTTCCGACTCCTCGCAGCGATCATCGTGGCCGCGATCGCTCTCGGCGTTCTGCATGCAGGGCATCTCGTCGTCCGGGCGGAGAATCCCCATCTCGCGGTTCAGACGTACTGGACGCGGCCGTCGTCGACGCAGCTCATGTGGGGACCGCTCGTGTACGGACCGACGGCGATCGCGAGAGCGTCGGCGCTGATCGTCCTCGTCGGTGCCGCGATCTTCACGCGACGACTCCTCGCCGACCGTGCGCTCGCGCGGCGGCGTGCCTGGACGCACGCGACGCTCTGGGCGGTGATCGGGTTCCTCATCTCCGTTCCGCCGATCGGCATGTGGGGCGACACACGGATCGTGTTTCCTCACCTCCGGCTGGCAGCCTGGGCGGGCGTGTATGGTCTCGTCCGGGAGCCGTCGCGGCTCGGCGTCGCGAGCCTCACGGGTCTCGCGCTCCTCGCAGGTCTCGGCTTCGCGGAGTGCACGAGGTCCTGGGCACGACGCCGTGCCATCGCGAGCGGGCTCGCCGCGATCCTCGCCGTCACGATGTACGCCGAGTACGCCCGTGGGTTCTGCCTCCGACTGCCGGCGCTCCCGTGTGAATCCGCGCGCCCCTTGCCGCAGTCCTATCCATTGATGACGGCGACCCGCGCCGCGCCGGGAATCTACGACGTCGTGCGCGAGCGGGGTGGACCGCTCGTCGAGCTACCGTTCGCCGTGCCGGGGACGACCGATGTGCTCGACGTCCCCGCCGCGCACGCCCGCGCGATGTACCGGTCGATCTTCCACTGGCGTCCGATCCTGAACGGCTACAGCGGGTTCTGGCCGGAGCGTTTCCCGGTGCGAATCGCGCTCGCACGTCGGCTCCCGGACCCGCAGGTGCTCGCGGCGCTCCGCCAGGAGACGGGGCTCGCGATGATCGTCGTCCACCTCGCAGACTTCGCCCACCCGGAGCCGGAGCTCGAGTACGCCATCGGGAGTCCGTCGAGGCCCTCGCCGTTCGCGCCGGGCGCGGCGCTCGCCGAGCGCGAGGTTTGGGCGACGATCGCCGACCGGGGCGGAACCGACGCGCTTCGGCTCGTCGCGCGCGACGGCGACGATCTCCTCTTCGCCGTCGTGGAATGAGTCCCCCAGACGCCGCCGGGGAACGCCGCCGCGTCCGCGCGGTCGCGGCGTGCGTCGTCGGCATGGCCGCGCTCTACACGCTCCACCGCGCGATCGTCCTCCGCCTCGAATACTATGACGGGTTCGAGGCCCTGCTCGACGCCCGCACGGTGCTCGGCGACCCGGTGGGGGCCTACTCGGCCAACCGTCCGCCGTTCGTGGTGCTCGCGCAGCTGCCCGCGGCGGTCGTCGCGCGGGCGGCGGAGCCGGCGAGCGTCCTCTGGTTCGTCGCGCCGCATCTCACGTCGGCGGTTCTCTCCTTCGCAGCGGCCGCCGCGCTGTTCGCCGTCTACCGGCGTCCGCTCGGCGCGACGCTCGCGACGCTCGGCGTCGCGCTGTTCATGACGACGCCGTTCTTCGTGCGGTACGCCGTCCACGCGATGGGGGACGTCCCCGCGGCGGGGTGGGTGGCGGTCGCGGTCGCGCTCTACTCGCGTGCCCGAGCACGCCGATCGCTCGTCGTGTACGCGGCCTGCGGTCTCGGCGCCGGCGCGGCGATCGGCACGAAATACCAGCTCGTCGTGCTCGTCCCCGTGCTCGCGCTCGCCGAAGCGGCGTACTCCTGGCACGAGCGCCGACTCGACGGACGGCGTTGGGTGGGTCTCGGTCTCGCGGCCGCCACGACGGTCGCGCTGTTCGCCGCGCTCTCGGAGACGATCGTCCTGACGGCCTATCCGGGCGGGCTGCGCTCCTATCTCGGAGCCCTTCGGCAGGTCCTCGCGCTCAACCGCGACATGGCGGCGACGCATCACGAGTCGCCGGTGGACTACCTCCCGATGGCCGCCGTCATGATCGGCATCCCGACGCTCTTACTGGCCGCGCTCGGTCTCGCGCGGTCGCTCGTCGAGCGCCGCGCCGACGACATCCCGTTCTTCGCGTGGCTCGGCGTCCTCGGGGGCGGCATCGTGTTCTTCTCCGGCCACACCGAGGCCCGCTACCTTGTGCCTGCCGTCCCGGCGCTCGTCTACTTCGGCACGCGCGGGATGGAATTGCTCGTCCACGGGCGCGGAGCGGGACGTGCGTTGGCGGCGGCGCTCTTCGCATGGGCAGTTGGAACGGGTGCGTGGCAGGCCGTGCTCGACCGCGATCCGGTCTTCCTCTCCGACGGGCCGCGTCGCGCGGCGCAGGCGCTGCTCCGCGCCCGCCGGCCAGGCGGACGCTTCTTCTGGACGGGAGCCGAGCACACGTTCCACCCCCGCGATCCGACCGAGGTGCCTCGGGACGAGTACTTCGACACCTTTCACTTCGGGTCCGATGCGTGCGCCTGCCTCCTCGGCGAGCCGGTATCGTCGGTCGCGATCGTCAATCCGGACGCCCTGGCGCCGCGCCTCCTCGACGGCGACGCGGTCATGAAGGGCCCGCCAGCGGCCTACGAGACCGGGACGATACCGAGCGGGGGGGTTCCGCCGCTCGAGGTCCTCGCGGTCCATCGGATCGCGCTCGTCCCGACCACGTCCGGAAGGTTCGCGGCGGTCGAGCCGATCGCGGTTGCTCTCACGCTGCGCGAGGCCGGAGGCCAGATCGTTGCCACGCCGGAGCGGGACTACGGCACGTGGACCGTGTTCCTCGAGGCGGGGCGTCCCGGAGCGCTGTACTGGCTCGGCACACGCGAGCTGCGCGCCGGTGGCGACGTCGCGCTCGCACCCGGCTCCCCGAGCGCGGTGACGGGCATCGTCCTCCTGCGGTTCGACCGGACGCCGTTCTGAGCCTCGCGTCAGCCGAGTCGCTTCCCGAGGCTCACCCGCGCTTCGACCGCGTAGCCGAGGCGCTCGTAGAACGTGACCGCCGCGACATTCTCCGCGCGAACTTGCAGGTTGATCTTCGGGCAGCCGAGCGCCCGCAGGCGGTCCTCCGCCTCGTCCATCAACTGCCGGCCGAGTCCGCGACGTCGCAGCTCCGGCGCGACGGCGAGGTGGTAGATCCACCCGCGATGTCCGTCCCAGCCCGCAATCACCGTGCCGACGATGCGCTCGTCTGTCGCCGCGACGACGACGACGGCCGACGGCACCCGGCGGAGGCGCGTGAGGACGGCGCGGGGATCGTTCCAGGGCGGGTCGTCCGGAAATACCGACGACCAGAGCGCGACGACGCCCGCTTCGTCATCGTCCTGGAACAGTCGGACGTGTGCCTCACGCACGCGGCTTCCGGAAGTTCGGCTGGCGGCGCTCGAGGAACGCGTTCCGTCCCTCCATCGCCTCGTCGGTCTGATAGTACAGCTCGAGGGCGGCGAAGCCGAGCTCGGTGATGCCCGCGATGTGCTCGGTGTCGGCGTTGAACGACTGCTTGGCGAGCTTCAGCGCCGTCGGGCTCTTCTCGAGCAGCTCGCGGCACCAGCGCTCGGTCTCCGCGCGCAACTCGCTCGCCGGCACGACGGCGTTGACGAGCCCCATCGTGAGCGCGTCGGCGGCGCTGTACTGGCGGCAGAGGTACCAGATCTCGCGCGCCTTCTTCTCGCCGACGAGCCGGGCGAGGTAGGCCGTGCCGAAGCCCGGGTCGACGCTGCCGACTCGCGGCCCGACCTGCCCGAACAGGGCGGTGTCGGCGGCGATCGTCAAGTCGCAGATGACGTGGAGCACGTGGCCACCGCCGATCGCGAAGCCGTTCACCATCGCGATCACGGGCTTCGGGATCGCGCGGATGACGCCGTGCAGCCCGTGGACGTCGAGCCCGATGCCGCCGCCGGACGCATAGCCGGTCGCGGTGCGCTCGCGCTGATCCCCGCCCGCGGAGAAAGCCTTGTCGCCGGCCCCCGTCAGCACGACGACGCCGACGTTCTCGTCCGCCCACGCCGCGCGGAATGCGGCGATCATCTCGTCGACCGTCTTCGCGCGAAAGGCGTTCCGCACCTCGGGACGGTTCATCGTGATCCACGCGACGCCGTCGCGCGCTTCGTAGAGGATGTCGTCGTAGGCCATGGCGCCGGATCCCAGAGCCCTCGGTCGCTTGTCAAGGCAGACGGCGGCACATACCGTGCGGGCGTCATGCTGGAAACGGCGCTGCACGCGCATCTCGCCGCCCGCGGGGTCGAGCACGTGGACGACCGCGGCGTGTGGCTGCCCCGGCGGTTCGGCCCCGATCCGTCGGTCGAGTATGCCGCACTCCGGAGCGGCGTCGCGCTCGTCGACCTCGGGTTCCGGACGATCGTGTGCGCGACGGGCAGCGATCGCCAGACGTTCTTCCAGGGCATGCTCACGAACGACGTCGCGACGCTTCGTCCGCGCGAGGGGTGTGCGGCGCTTCTCCTGACGATCCAGGGACGGGTCACCGCCGACGTGCGCGTCGCCGCCGTCGACGATGCGCTCCTGCTCGACGTCGACGTGCGGGCCCGGGCTGCGTTCGCGGAGGCGCTCGAGGCGCTCATCATCGCGGACGATGTCGAGCTCGGTGATCCCGCCGATGGCGTCGCGCTCGTCGGCGTCGAGGGGCCGAAAGCGGCAAAGGTACTCGGCGATGCCGACCCGGACGGCCTTGCGCCCTACGCGCACGTTCCGGCGACCATCGCCGGCGTCCCGGTGCGGATCCAGCGCGCGAGCGAGCTCCGCGGACCCGGCTACGTGCTCCACGTCCCGGCCGCGCGTGTCGCCGCGATCTGGGACGCGCTCGTCGAGCGCGGTGCGGCCCCGTGTGGCATGGAGGCGCTCGAAGGTCGGCGGGTCGAGGTCGGCGTGCCGCGCATCGGTCTCGACATGGACGGGACGACGCTCGCGCTCGAGGTTCCGGTCGACGACGCGATAAGCGCGACGAAGGGCTGTTACCTCGGGCAGGAGGTGGTCGCTCGGGGAACGGCGCGGGGCCACGTCAACCGCCGGCTGGTGGGTCTCCGCATTGACGGACCCACGCCGCCGTCCGGCGCGCCGCTCGTCCGCGACGGCAAGGACGTCGGCCGGCTGACGTCCGTCGCGTGCGCGTTCGGCGCCGGCGGGACCGCGGCGCTCGGCTTCGTGCGCCGGGAATGCTGGGAGCCCGGTACGGAGCTCCTCGTCCGCCACGGGCATGCGGTCACGCTCGCTCGCGTCGCCGAGCTCCCGCTGGCGTAGCGTCGACGCTTTCTGCTAACGGGCCGCCATGGCGACGCAACTCGGGAAGCGCTACCTCTGCGACACGTGCGGAACCGAGATCCTGTGCAACAAGCCGGGGACGGGCGGCATCGCGTGCTGCGATCACGAGATGAAGGTGAAGGAGGCGAAGCCGCTCCCGTCCTCCGACTGACGCGTGCGGACTGGCTCCTCGAGAACGCACGGGTCCTGACCCTCGATCCTCGCCGTCCCGTCGCGCGCGCGATCGCCATCGGCGGGGGTCGCGTGCTGAAGCTCAGCAGCTCGGCACGATTCGACGGCGAAACCGCCGCCGAACGGATCGACTGCCGGGGCGCGACGATCGTCCCGGGCCTGATCGATCCGCATCTACATCTCTTCGCGCTCGCCGCACGCCGCGTGAACCTGGATTGCGGCGACGCGGCGATCGCTGACGTCGAGGGCCTGCTGGCGGCCGTGCGCGCGCGTGCGGTGGGGCTGCCGCGAGACGCCTGGGTCCGCGGCGAGGGGCTCGACGAAACGCGGCTCGGCCGGCTGCCGACGGCGGAAGAGCTCGACGCCGCCGCCGACGGGCGTCCCGTTCGGCTCCGCCACCGGAGTCGCCATGCGTCGCTGCTGAGCACGGAAGCATTGCGTCGGTTGCGCGGCGCGCGCGCTGATTCTTCTGGTGTGATTGCCGGACGCGAGGACTTGCTCGGTCGCGTCGTCGGCCCGCTGCCGCCCGACGCGTTCGCCGGCGCGCTCGCTGCCGCCGCGACGGATCTCGCCGCCTTCGGCGTGACGACCGTCGCGGACGCGACCCCACATGCGCGCCGCGAGCTCGCGCCGCTCGACGACGTCATGGGGGCCGGCCGATTCGCGCTCCGGGTCGTCGCGATGCGGCGCGTGGGTGTTCGGACGTGGCCGGCCCCCGACCGTCTTCTCCCGGGCCCGATCAAGATCCTCGTGGAAGAGGATGGCGCCGGACTCCGCCCGCGACCGGCCATCCTCGCGCGGCGGATCGCGCGCGCAGCGGCGGCGGGGCAGGTGGCCGTTCACTGCGTCGGGGCGTCGACGTTGATCGCGGCGCTGGCCGGCTTCGCGGCGCTGCCGCGCGCCGCGCGTGTCGGGCGCCGGCACCGGCTCGAGCACGTCGCGGAGTGTCCGCCGCCGCTCGTCCGTCGGATCGCCGCGCTCGGACTCGGCGTCGTGACGAATCCGGCGTTCGTCCACTGGCGCGGCGACGTGTACCGGGAAGAGACGCCGGGACCCGCGCAGTCGTGGCTCTATCGCGCGGCGACGCTCGCGCGCGCCGGCATCCCGCTCGCGGCCGGCTCGGACGCGCCCGTCGTGTCGGAGAATCCGTGGATCGCGATCGCGGCCGCACGCTCGCGTCGGACGGCGACCGGTGCTGTGCTGGGACGTGCGGAACGGCTCGGCGCCGCGGCTGCGCTCCGGCTCGTCACGACGGGCGCCGCCTTCCTGCTCCACGCCGACGATCTTGGGCGGCTCGTTCCCGGTGGGCCGGCGGATCTGGCGGTCGTCGAGCCGGATCCGCTGCGCGCTCCGCCGGACGAGGTGGCGGCGACGCACGTCCGGCTGACGCTCGCGGCCGGGGCCCGCGTGTGGGGTGCGTGAGATCGTTCGCGACGCTGCGATACGAGAAGGACGGCGCGATCGCCGTCGTCACCCTCGATCGTCCCGAGGTCCTGAACGCGTACAACGTCGCGATGCGAGACGACCTGCACGCCGTCCTCGGCGCGGCGGACGACGATTCCGACGTCCGCGCCCTGGTGCTCCGCGGACGCGGGCGCGCGTTCTCGACGGGCGGCGACGTCTCCGAGTTCGGGACGGCGCCGTCGGCGCTCGTCGCGCGGGCGGTCCGGCGGCGCCGGGATGTGTGGGGCCGCTTGCTCGGGCTCCGCGCCCCGACCGTCGCCGCCGTCCACGGCTACACCGTCGGCGGCGGCATGGAGATGGCGCTCCTCTGCGATGTCTGCGTCGCGGCCGACGATGCGCGCTTCGCGCTGCCGGAAACCGCGCTCGGCATGATCCCGGGGGTCGGCGGAACGCAGACCGTCCCGCGGCGTACCGGCGTCGGACGCGCTCTCGACCTCGTGCTCGCGGGCCGCTGGCTCGACGCGCACGCCGCGCTCGCCGTGGGGCTCGTGCACCGCGTCGTGCCGCGCACGCGCCTCCTGCCGATCGCGCTCGGGCTCGCGCGCCGCCTGGCGCAGCTGGAGCCGCGTCGCGTCGTCGCGGCGCGGCGCGCGCTCCGCACCGCCCACGATCTCGCGCTCTGCGACGGCATCGCCCTTGAGCGTCGGCTCGCGCTCGGGCTAGAAGGCCGCCGACCGGCGGACCGGCGATGAATACCGTCAGCTTCCTCTCGATCCCGGCGGGGATCGTCCCCGATCAGCAAGCCCTCGTGTGCGAAGGCGAGCGATTCACGTACGCGGAGACGTGGGGGCGGGTCCGTCGCCTCGCCGACGCGCTCCGCGCGATCGGCGTGGGGCGTGGATCCCGGGTCGCCGCGCTCGACGTCAACTCCCACCGCTACGTCGAGGCGTACTACGCGACGGCGATGCTCGGCGGCGTCTTCATCCCGCTCAACTATCGCGCGAAGCCGCCGGAGCTCGAGCACATGCTCCGGACCGGCGAGGTGCGCGTCCTCCTCGTCGGGGAGCGCTATCTCGACATGGTGGAGCGTCTCCGGCCGGGGCTCGGTGCGCTCGAGTCGATGGTCGTGCTCGACGGTCCGCGTCGCTCGCATCCCGGATATGAGGAGCTGCTGGCGCGGTCCGCGGAGCACGATGAGGAGGCGGAGGTCGACGACGACGACACGACCATCCTCATGTACACGAGCGGGACGACCGCGCTGCCGAAGGGCGTCATGCTGACACACCAGGACTTCACGGCGTACGTCACGGCGAACGTCGAGCTCGCCGACGGGACACCGCGCGGTGCCGCGCTCCTCTGCGTGCCGCTCTACCACATCGCCGGCGCGACCAACATGATGACGACGCTCTGGACCGGGCGCCGCCTCGTGCTGATGCCGCAGTTCGAGCCGCGCGGCTGGCTCGACACCATCGAGCGCGAGCGGATCACGCACGCGTTCCTCGTCCCGACCATGGTGAAGAAGCTCCTCGACGAGCCCGATCTCGAGCGGCGCAACCTCTCGAGCCTCGAGATCCTGTCGTACGGCGGTGCGGCGATGCCGTTCCCGGTCGTGCGGCGGGCGATCGAGCGTTTTCCGCGGAACGTCGGCTTCGTGAACGCGTTCGGCCAGACCGAGACGACGTCGACGCTCACCATCCTCGGACCCGAGGATCACCGCCTCGAAGGCACGCCCGCGGAGGTCGAGAAGCGGACGAAGCGGCTCACGTCGATCGGGCGTCCGCTGCCCGACGTCGAGGTGCAGATCGTCGGCGACGACGCGACCCCGCTCGCGACCGGCGAAGTCGGGGAGATCTGGGTCCGGACGCCGCGGGTCATGAAGGGCTATGCCGGCAGCCGCGAATCGCCGCTCGTCGGCGACGGTTGGCTGCCGACGCGCGACATGGGGTGGATCGACGAGGACGGCTATCTCTACGTCGCGGGCCGGAAGGACGACATGATCATCCGCGGCGGCGAGAACATCGCGCCGGCGGAGGTCGAGGCCGTGCTGCAGTCGCATCCCGCGGTGGAGGAAGCCGCGGTGATCGGCGTACCGGACCTCGAGTGGGGCCAGCGGGTCGCGGCGTTCGTCGTCGTGCGTGGGGGCGCGACGGTCGGCGCGGACGCACTCGCCGAGTTCTGCCGCGAGCGGCTCGCGAGCTTCAAGAAGCCGGAGATCATCGAGTTCGTGCCCGAGCTGCCGAAGAACCCGATGGGAAAGATCCTCCGGCGCGAGCTGCGCGCGAGCCTCGAGCCGGCGACGCGGTCGTGACCGGTGCTCGCGGCCCGAGCCGCGCGCGACGGCCCGCGGGCCGGCACCCGCGCCCCGAATCGCGTCCTCCCGTCGAGATCGCGATCCGCGACGGCGTCGCGTGGATCACCCTCGCGCGGCCGCGGACACGGAACCGCCTCGACGCGGAGCTGCAGGGCGCGCTCGCCGAGGCGTGCGCGACGGCGGACGACGCGCACGACGTGCGGGTCGTCGTCCTCGGCGCGCGCGGGCCGGCGTTCTCCGCCGGACTCCCCCCGCGGTGCCGGTGGCCGGAGCCGGCCTGGCCCGACGCCGTGGCGGCGGTCGCGAAGGTCGAGAAACCCGTGATCGCCGCCGTTCAGGGCGACGCGATCGGCTGGGGCGTCTCGCTCGCGCTCGCCTGCGATCTCCGCCTCGCGTCGACCGCGGCCAGCTTCACGCTGCCGGAGCTGCGCGACGGTCGGTTTCCCGGCGGCGGCGTGACCCAGCGTCTGCCGCGGATCGTCGGCGTCGCGCGCGCCGCGGAGCTCGTCCTGCTCGGCTCGCGGCTGCCGGCCACGACCGCTGCCGCCTGGGGCCTCGTCGGCGCCGCCGTCCCGCCGGCCCGGCTCGCCGGCGCGGTGGAGGACGCCGCGCGCGCGCTCGCGGCGCGTGGTCCGCTGGCACTCCGCCTCGCCAAGGAGGCGGTCCATCGCGCCCTTGACCTGCCGCTCGCCGACGGCGTCAGCTTGGAGCACGATCTCTACGTCCTCTCACAGACGACCGAGGATCGCCGCGAGGGCATCCGCGCGTTCCTCGAGCGTCGCAGCCCGCGCTTCACGGGTCGGTAGGAGGTTTTCGAGCATGGCGAACCAGATCGGAAAGATCTACGTCTGCGCGCAGTGCGGCGCCCAGGTGATCGTCACCAAGGGCGGGACCGGAACGGTCAAGTGCTGCGGCGCGGACATGCAGCAGAAGAAGTGATTCGCTCGTGGAAAGTTGGTTGCGGGTGGACGGGGCCACCCGCTATAAGCCCCTCCCGCCGACGATGAAGGCGTCGTTGCGATGAGCACGATCGCGGTATATCCGGGCTCGTTCGACCCGATCACGAACGGGCACGTCGACATCGTGCGACGCAGCCTGCAGGTGTTCGACAAGGTGATCGTCGCCGTCGCGTACAACCCGAACAAGGACTCGTCGTGGTTCACGCCGGCCGAGCGCGTGGCGATGATCCGCGAGACGTTCCGCGAGGAGAAGGCGCGCGTCGTCGCGGACGCGTTCTCGGGCCTCCTCGTCGACTACGCGGTCGCGAAGGGCGCCTCGGTCATCATCCGCGGTCTGCGCGCCGTCGCCGACTTCGAGTACGAGTTCCAGATGACGATGATGAACCGCCACCTCACGCCGCAGGTCGAGACGATCTTCATGATGACGGGGGAGTCGCACTTCTACACGAGCTCGCGGCTCGTGAAGGAGGTCGCGAGCCTCGGCGGCAACGTCGCCGGGTTGATCCCGGACAACGTCGTGCCGCTCCTCGTCGAGCGCGCGAACCGCTTCCGGCCGTCGGCATGAAGATATCGTCGCGTCTCGGTGCCGTGAAGCCGTCGGCGACGTTCGCCATGGCGGCGGAAGCCGCCGCGCTCCGCGCGGAAGGCCGGAGCATCATCGACTTGTCGGTGGGCGAGCCCGACTTCGACACCCCCGAGCACGTGAAGGCCGCGGCGCGCGATGCGCTCGCGCGCGGGCTCACGAAGTACACGCCGATCGGCGGCCTCGACGTGCTGAAGGACGCGGTCGTCGTGAAGCTCCGGCGCGACAACGCGCTCGAGTACGCCCGCGCCGAGGTCATGGCGAGCTGCGGCGGAAAGCACTCGCTCTACACGGCGTTCCAGGCGCTCTTCGACGACGGCGACGAGGTGGTCCTGCCCGCGCCGTACTGGGTGAGCTACCCCGACATGCTGCTGCTGTCCGGCGCGGTTCCCCGCATCGTCACGACGACCGCCGGCAGCGGCTTCCGGATGACGCCCGACGAGTTCGAGGCGGCGATCGGGCCGCGCACCGTCGCGGTCATCCTGAACAGCCCGAGCAACCCGACGGGCGCCGCGTACGGCGCGGACGAGCTCTCGGCGATCGGCCGGGTGGCGCTGCGGCGGAAGCTCGTCGTCATCACCGACGATATCTACGAGCGGCTCGCTGCGACGCCGGTCGCCCACATCGGGACGCTCGTCCCGGAGCTGCGCCCGAATCTCGTCGTCGTCAACTCGCTCTCGAAGACGTACGCGATGACGGGCTGGCGGATCGGTTACACGGCCGCACCCGCGGAGCTCATCAAGGCGATGACGACGCTCCAAGGGCAGACGACCACCAATCCCACGTCGATCGCGCAGGCGGCCGCCGCGACCGCGCTCACGGGCCCGCAGGACAGCGTCGTCGAGATGGCACGCGAGTTCGCCGCCCGGCTCGACCTCGTGGTGAACGGTCTGCGTCGCATCCCGGGCGTGCGAACGACACTGCCGCAGGGCGCCTTCTACGTCTTCCCGGACGTGAGCGAGTTCTTCGGGCGCCGTGGTCCGGACGGGCCCGTCGCGAGCGCGGGCGAGATGGCGACGTACCTGCTGCGCCACGCCGGCGTCGCGGTCGTTCCGGGCGAGGGTTTCGGCGCGCCCGCCCACGTCCGCATCTCGTACGCCGCGTCGCGCGCGCAGCTCGAGGAAGGTCTCGGGCGCATCGCCCGCGCGCTCGGCGCGCTCGCGTAGCGGCGCGCCGGGCGGCTACACGGCGCCTTCGAGCGTCGTGACGAAGAACGTCAGAAGAAGCGCGTCCGGATCCCGCCACGCCGTCGGCGCGAGCTCGGCCTTCTCGCAGAGGTGAGCGAGGAGCGTCGGGCGATCCCACCCGTACCGGATCGCGACCTGTGGCAGCAGGACGGCGCGTCGCGCGCCGAGGGTGAGGCACACGCCGTGGCGGGCGGGGTCGATGTCGTCGATGGCGGTCGGCTGCGTGGCGGAGAGCACCGAGACGTCGAGCCGCAGGCCATTCAGGTCCTCGGGCGAGATGGGATCGAAGCGCGGATCGCGACAGGCGGCCGACTGCGCCACGGATGCGACGAGCGCCGCCAGCGAGCCCCGTGGAACGACGCTTCCGACGCAGCCGCGAAGCCCCGACGCGTCGTGGAGCGTCACGAAGGCGCCGGCGGGCTCGCGGAGCCGACCCGGCAGGTCGATCGGCAACGGGGGCGCGGGACGGTGGTGTGCGGCGGCGGCGACGGCGGCACGCGCCACGTCGAGGAGCACGGGCTGCTCCTCGGTCGTCAAGGTCGGCTGCTGCCAGGAGATGCCGCTCACGGTTCCCCCGACCCGGGCTGCACAGACGAAAAAAGGCGATGGCATCATGCCATCGCCTTTTTCGATCGTCTATCGGGCGGTTGCCGTCACTTCCGAAGGTGCTTCGAGAACATCCGCTCCGCCTTGTCGGCGGCCGCCTCTGCTCTCTGTGCCGCCGCCTCGACCCGGCTCGCAGCCGACTCGGCCCGCCGCGCCGCATCCTCCGCTCGGGCGGCTGCCTGCTCCGCCCGGGTGGCGGTTCCGCTGTCCTCGTGCTTGGCGCATCCCGTGGCCATCACCGACACGAGCAGCAGGCTAGCAACACCGGCACTGATCGACTTTAAGCGCATCCCGCTCACCTCCCTTTTTGGCCGCCCCAGCCGGGGTGGCTAGAAAAAAAATCGGGCCCCTCTTGGCACAAAAGGACGGGCCCCGCAACAGAGCCACGTCCCGTTCAGCAAGCTAGTAATCGTCGTCCATGTCGTCGCCGCCCGCCGGGGCGGCAGCCTTCTTCGCCGGCTTCTCCGCGATAGCCGCCTCGGTGGTCAGGAGCAATCCCGCCACGCTGGCGGCATTTTGGAGGGCGCTGCGGACGACCTTCGCCGGATCGATCACCCCGGCCTTGAGGAGTGGCTCGTACGCCTCGGTGACCGCGTTGAAGCCGAAGTCGTCCTTGCCCTCCCGGACGCGGGCGAGGACGACTGACCCCTCGTGGCCGGCGTTCGAGGCGATCTGCCGGAGCGGTTCCTCCATCGCGCGGCGCACGACCGCGACGCCCTGCGCGCGCTCGCCGTCGGCCGCGAGGCCCTCGAGGGCGCGTTGGGCGCGGAGAAGGGCGACGCCGCCACCCGGGACCGTTCCCTCCTCGACGGCCGCGCGGGTCGCGTGCATGGCGTCCTCGACGCGGGCCTTCTTCTCCTTCATCGCGACCTCGGTCGCGGCGCCCACCTTGACGACCGCCACCCCGCCGGACAGCTTCGCGAGGCGCTCCTGGAGCTTCTCGCGGTCGTAATCCGACGTCGTCTCCTCGATCTGCGTCTTGATCTGCTTGATCCGACCCTGGATGTCGGCCTTCTTTCCGGCACCCCCGACGATCGTCGTGTTGTCCTTGTCCATGACGATCCGCGAGCAGCGCCCGAGGTCCTGGAGCGTGATCGATTCGAGCTTCGCGCCGATCTCCTCGGCGATGAGGCGGCCGCCGGTCAGGATCGCCATGTCCTCGAGCATCGCCTTGCGCCGGTCCCCGAAGCCGGGGGCCTTGGCCGCGGCGCAGCGGAGCGTTCCGCGGAGCTTGTTCACCACGAGCGTCGCGAGCGCCTCGCCCTCGACCTCTTCCGCGATGACGACGAACGGTTTCCCCGCCTGCGCGACGCGCTCGAGGAGCGGGAGCAGGTCGCGCATGCTCGAGATCTTCTTCTCGAAGAAGAGGAGCAGGGCGTCCTCGAGCTCGACGGTCATCTTCTCCGGGCTCGTCACGAAGTACGGCGAGAGGTAGCCGCGGTCGAACCGCATCCCTTCGACGACCTCGAGCGTCGTGTCGAGCCCCTTCGCTTCCTCGATCGTGATCACGCCGTCGCGCCCGACCTTGTCCATCGCCTCGGCGAAGATCTCCCCGATCGTTCGGTCGCCGTTCGCGGAGATGGTCCCGACCTGCGCGATCCGCTCGCGATCCTTGACCGGCTTCGACTGCGCCTTGATCGCCTCGACCGCCTTCTCGACGGCGGCGTCGATGCCGCGCTTCACCTCCATCGCGTCGAAGCCGGCCGCGACGAGACGGAGCCCCTCACGAAAGATCGCGCGCGCGAGGATCGTCGCAGTCGTGGTGCCGTCGCCAGCGACATCGGACGTCTTCTGCGCGACCTCGCGGACCATGCGGGCACCGACGTTCTCGAACTTGTCCTCGAGCTCGATCTCCTTGACGACCGTCACGCCGTCCTTCGTCACGGTCGGGGCACCCCAGCTCTTCTGGAGCATGACGTTTCGGCCGCGCGGCCCGAGCGTGACACCGGCGGTGTCGGCCAGCAGGTCGACACCGATCAGGATGCCTGCGCGTGCCTTCGCGTGGAGCAGCACTACCTTCGCCGCCATTTCGCCCTCCTACGTCCTCGATCGTCGGTCGAGAATCGCAGCTTTTAAAGGCGACGGGGACGCGTTGCCAAGCGGGCGATTTCGGGCGTCCGTCCGGGGGCACTTCGCGGCCTCGAGTCGTCGGCGCTTTTGGCTGTCTTCCTGGCACATTAGCAGCGATTTCGCGGGCTCGTTCTCGCTCCATCCGGAGCTCGTCGGTACCGGATGCGGCCCGAGCGCTACGTTGACGGGATGCCCCGACAGCCCTTAAAATGCGAAGACTGTGCGCTGCCGGGGGACCTGCTGAATGGTTGGAACGTTCAAGATCGGTGAAAAGGTCGTGTACCCGGCACATGGCGTCGGCGTCATCGAGGGCGTGCAGACCAAGATCATCTCCGGGACGGAGCGCAAGTTCTACATGCTCCGCATCATCGACAGCGACATGACGATCATGATCCCGACCGAGAACGTGCAGTCGGTCGGGCTCCGGCGGATCATCGGCAAGGACATGGTCGCGAAGGTCTACAAGATCCTCCGCGACAAGAAGGTCGAGATCGATCAGCAGACCTGGAATCGCCGGTATCGGGAATACACCGAGAAGATCAAGACCGGCAGCGTGCTCGAGATTGCCAAGGTGCTCCGCGACCTCTTCGTGCTGAAGGGCGACAAGGAGCTCTCCTTCGGCGAGCGCAAGATGCTCGACACCGCCCGGAACCTCCTCGTGAAGGAGCTCGCGATCGCGAAGTCGCACAGCGAAGAGAAGATCATGGAGGAGCTCCGCGGCATCTTCGCCGCGAACTGAACACCCCAACACGGTCCGTCCCGCGTGCCTAGCGGATGCGAGGGGCCGGGGTCGATCCCCGGCCCCTCGTGTTTTCAGGACCGGAGGACCTCGTTGAGACTCCCGCTGCGGAACCCCTGAAGATCGACCGCGATCCAGGCGAAGCCGAGCCGCTTCAGCTCCCGCACGATCGCGTCCCGGCTCTCGGGTACGAGCAGCCGCGGGACGTCCTCGAGAGGAACCTCGATCCGCGCCAGCTGATCATGGAAGCGGACGCGGAGCTCGCGGAACCCGAGGCCGTGGAGGAACCGCTCCGCCGCCTCGACCCGCGCGAGGCCGTCGGCGGTGATCCGCGTCCCGTACGGAAACCGCGACGAGAGGCACGGACTCGCCGGCCGATCCCACGTGACGAGACCGAGTTGTCGACTCGCCGTGCGAATCTCGGCTTTCGAGAGCTCCGCCTCGACGAGCGGGTGGCGGACACCCTGCTCCGCGGCGGCCTGCAGGCCCGGTCGGTGATCGGTGAGGTCGTCCAGGTTCGCGCCGTCGATCACGACGGCGATCCCCTGCCGCGCCGCTTCCGCGGTGCAGATCGTGAACAGGTTGTCCTTGCAGAAGTAGCACCGGTTCGTCGGATTCTCGGCGTACCCGGCGATGTCGAGCTCGTTCGCGTCCATGCGCCGATGGCGGACGCCGAGGGCCGCCGCGAACCGCTCCGCGTCGGCGAGATCTTCCGCCGGCATCGTCGGCGATACCGTGGTGAGCGCCTCGCAACGGTCGCCGAGCACGTCGTAGGCGACGCTGAGCAGGAACGTCGAATCGACGCCCCCGGAAAACGCGACGAGCACGGACGGCATGTCGGCGAGGAGGCTGCGCAAACGTTCGAGCTTCGCGTCGAGTGCCATCAGATACCCTCGGCGTGGAACAGGTCCGTCGTCAGGTACCGCTCGCCGGTGTCGGGGAAGATCGTCAGGACGACCGCGCCGCGACCGAGCCGGCGCGCGACGCCGATCGCCGCTGCGCACGCCGCCCCGGACGAGATGCCGACGAGCAGGCCCTCATAGCGTGCGAGCGCGCGCGTGTGCTTGGCGGCTTCCGCGTCGGGGATCGGTAGGACCTCGTCGTAGATGCTCGTGTTGAGGATCTCCGGAACGAATCCCGCGCCGATCCCCTGGATGTGGTGAAAGCCCGGCTCGCCGCCGGCGAGCACCGGCGAGGCGGCGGGCTCGACCGCGTAGATCCCTACGCGGCGACGCTCGGCGCGGAGCACTTCGCCGACGCCCGTGATCGTCCCGCCGGTGCCGACCCCCGCGACGAACGCGTCTATCCGCGGCAGCTGAGCGAGGATCTCGACGGCCGTCGTCCGCCGGTGGACCGCCGGATTCGCGGGATTCGTGAACTGCTGCGGCATGTACCAGTCCGGGTGCTCGGCGAGGAGCTCCTCGGCGCGTCGGATCGCGCCGTGCATGCCCTTCGTGTCCGGCGTGAGGACGAGCTTCGCGCCGTAGGCGACGAGCAGCGCGCGACGCTCCTCGCTCATCGTGTCCGGCATCGTCAGGACGAGCCGATACCCCTTGACCGCCGCCACCAGTGCGAGCCCGATGCCGGTATTCCCGCTCGTCGGCTCGATGATCGTGCCGCCTGGACGCAGGAGGCCGTCGCGCTCGGCGGCCTCGATCATCGAGAGACAGATGCGGTCCTTGACGCTCCCCCCCGGATTCAAGTTCTCGAGCTTGGCCCAGACCTCCGCGTCGACGCCGTCGAGGGCCGGGAGCCGCGACAGACGGACGACCGGCGTCGATCCGATCAAGTCGAGCGCGGTGCGTGCAACCTGGCAGGGAAGGGGCATTGCGCGCGTTGCGGGCGGTAGAACGGTGCATCATATAGATCGCGTGCGCGACGAGTCAATTGAACGCGTCGTCGTGATCTTCCCGGGCGCGCTGGGGGACTTCCTGCTCGCGCTGCCCGCGCTCCGTCTGCTGCGGGTGCGACATCAGGGCGCACGCGTCACCGCCGTCGTCGGCGAAGGGCTTCGCGACCTCATCGGCATCGCGGGCGTCGCCGACCTGACCGAGTCCCTCGACGCGGCGGGGACGAGCGGGCTCTTTGCCGGCAGTGGCCTCCCGGCGTGGCTCGCCCACCGACCGACGGTCTACAGCTGGCTCGGCGCTGCCGACGACGGCGTTCGCGCGCGGCTCGACCGTGCGGCACGGCACGTGCGCTTCTTCCGGATCGAGCGCGGCGACGGAGCCGTGCATGCGGCGGTCGCGTACCTGCACGCCGTCGGCGGACCTGCAGCCATGCGTGCCGTGGGCGCCGGGGCGCGACTCGAGGCCCCGTCGTCCGAGGTCGCCGAGCGGCTCTGGCGGGACCTCGACGGCCCAGTGCTCGCCATGCATCCCGGCGCCGGCGGACGTGCGAAGCGCTGGGACGTCGCGGGATTCGTGCAGGTCGCCCATTGGTGGCGCTCGACGGGAGGCGCGGTGGTCGAGATCGCCGGGCCCGCCGAGGCGGGCGAGCCTCCGGTCTTGAACGCACCGGAGGTGCGCGACTGGCCGCTCCCCGATCTGGCCGCGGTCCTGTCGCGCACCCAGCTCTACCTCGGCAATGACAGCGGGGTGAGCCACCTCGCCGGCGCGGTCGGCGCGCGCGGCGTCGTCGTCTTCGGACCGACGAATGCCCGCCGCTGGCGACCGATTGGCGGCGCGCTCACCGCGCTGCGCGCGGGCGCCGGCGCGCCCGACGGGATCCCGCTGTCTGCGCTGCCCGCGGCGCGCGTCATCGCCGCGTGTCGGCGGCGCTTCGCCTTGACAAGGGGGGACCCCGATACTAGCGTCGGCGGAGCGGACGGTCCGGAGCGATCCTTCAAATAAATCCGCGTGCCTCCCGTCCAAGTGGAGGCCTAGCTGTATGTCCAACGCGTTGAAGACGACCTTCCTCCTCGCCCTCCTGACGGGCCTCCTCATGTGGGTGGGGCAGTTCCTCGGCGGTACGCAGGGGCTCGTCTTCGGACTGGTCATCGCCGCCGCAATGAACCTCGGGAGCTACTGGTTCTCCGACAAGATCGTGCTGACGATGTACGGCGCGCGGCCGCTCTCCGAAGAGAACGCCCCCGAGCTGTTCTGCGTCGTCCGCGAGCTCGCGGTGGGTGCGCACATGCCCATGCCGCGCGTCTATCTGATCCCGAGCGACTCGCCGAACGCGTTCGCGACCGGCCGCAGTCCCGACCACGCGGCCGTCGCCGTGACCGACGGCATCATGCGCGTCCTCACGCTCGACGAGCTGCGCGGCGTGCTCGCGCACGAGCTGTCGCACGTGAAGAACCGCGACACGCTGATCAGTGCCGTCGCCGCCACGCTCGCCGGCGTCGTCATGATGGTGGCGCGCATGGCGCAGTGGGCGGCGCTCTTCGGCGGCATGCGGCGGGACGAGCGCGAGGAAGGCGGCGGTGCGCTCGGGTTGCTCTTCCTGGTGATCGTCGCCCCGATCGCCGCGATGCTGATCCAGCTCGCGATCTCGCGCTCGCGAGAGTACGAGGCGGATGCGACCGGTGCGCGGCTCTCGCACGCGCCGAATGCGCTCGCGAGCGCGCTCGAGAAGATCGCGGTGGCCTCCGGGCGCGTGCCCTTGCCGGCCGGACCTGCGACGGCGCATCTCTGGATCGTCAATCCGTTGCGGGGCAACTGGCTCGCGGGCCTGTTCAGCACGCATCCCCCCATCGAGGAGCGCATCCGACGGCTCCGCGCGATGGCGTACTGACGCGCCCTGCCCTGAACGCACGCGTGGCCAGCGCGGTCGTCGTCCGGCAGTTCGGGCCGGCACTGCACGAGGATTTGTCATGACCGAGGAGAAGGACGAACGCCGCGGCTTCCAGGTGAAGGACCGGCGCCGGTTCTCCGAGACCGGTGAGACCCGATCCGACGCGCCGGACGAGCCACGTCCGGAGACGCCCGACGCGCCGCCGTCGACGACCACCGCGCCGCCGCGGCAGCCGTTCGTCGACGAGCCGGTCACGTTCTCGACCTTCATCCTCGGCCTCAGCACGCAGGCACTGCTCCATCTCGGCGAGATCCCGAACCCGCTCAGCAACACGGTCGAGCGGGACCTCGATGCCGCGAAGCACGTCATCGACATCCTGGGCATCCTGCAGGAGAAGACCCGGAACAACCTCGAGGCGGGCGAGCAGGGGCTGCTCGAGTCCGCGTTGTACGATCTGCGCATGCGGTACGTGGAGCTGATGCGAGGTCGCGGTAAGGAGGGGAAATGATCGCGCGGACGAGCCGCCTCGCGTTTCTCGCGGTGGCGCTGATCGGCTTCGTCGTGGGGGTCGTCGCCAGCATGCGCTTCGATCTCTTCCCGCGGAGCGAGGCGATCAGCATCTTCGGCGGCGCCGACAAGCCGAGCACCGGCGGCGGCGCGGCGAGCCCTGCACCCGCGGTCAACCTTCCCGACTTCGCGGGGCTCGCCGAGCACGTCGCGCCGTCGGTCGTCAACATCTCGAGCACGCAGGAGGTGAAGGGCGGGCCGAGCCTCGGGCCGGGCGGGCCGGGCGGGCCCGGCGGGCCGGGCGGACCGGGTGGCGAGGAGGACGATCCGTTCCACGAGTTCTTCGGACCGTTCGAGCGCTTCTTCGGGCCGCAACGGCGTGCGCCGTACAAGGCGAAGAGCCTCGGCTCCGGGTTCGTGATCGACGCGGCGGGATACATCCTCACGAACAACCACGTCGTCGAGAACGCTGACGAGATCGTCGTGAAGCTCCCCACCGGAAAGGAGTTCAAGGCGAAGGTGGTCGGCCGCGATCAGAAGACGGACATCGCGCTCATCGAGATCCACGGCGCCACCGACCTGACGCCGATCAACCTCGGTGACTCGGAGGCCTTGAAGGTCGGGCAGTGGGTCGTCGCGATCGGCAACCCCTTCGGCCTCGAGAACACCGTCACGGCGGGAATCGTCAGCGCGATGGGTCGCCACATCAACCAGGGACCGTACGACAACTTCATCCAGACCGACGCGGCCATCAATCCGGGCAACTCCGGTGGCCCGCTGCTCGACACGCGCGGCGAGGTGGTCGGCATCAACACCGCCATCTTCAGCCGTGGCGGCGGCAACATCGGCATCGGCTTCGCGATCCCGATCAACCTCGCGAAGGAGATCGTGCCGCAGCTGAAGGAGAAGGGGCACGTGACGCGCGGCTGGCTCGGCGTGATGATCCAGAAGGTCACGCCGGACATCGCCGAGTCGATGGGTCTCTCCGACGCGAAGGGCGCGCTCGTCGCCGACGTCGTGAAGGATGGTCCGGCCGAGGCGGCCGGTCTGAAGCAGGGCGACGTGATCGTCGAGTACGACGGCAAGCCCGTGAACGATTCGGCCGAGCTGCCGCTCCTCGTCGCGCGGACCGCGGTCGGGAAGAGCGTCAAGGTGAAGGTCATCCGCGGCAAGGAGACGCAGACGTTCAACGTCAAGGTGCAGGAGCTGAAGGAGGAGGAGACCGCGCAGGCCGGCGCGGGTCCCGCCGAGGACAATCTCGGCCTCACCGTCCAGACGCTGACGGGCGATCTCGCCGAGAACCTCGGCCTCGACCGGAACCTCAAGGGCGTCGTCGTGACGCAGGTCGACCCGGGTGGCCCGGCCGCGGATGCCGGCCTCCGGCGCGGCGACGTCATCCTCGAGGTCAACCGCCAAACGGTGAAGGACGTGGAAGCGTACCGCAAGGGGCTCAAGGCCGCCGGCAAGGGAAAGAGCGTCCTCTTCCTCGTGCGCCGCGGGGACAACACGATCTTCCTGGCGGTCAAGCCAACGAGCTGAGACGTTCGCTCCGGTGACCGTCCTCGGCATCGAGAGCTCGTGCGACGACTCGGCCGCGGCCGTGCTGCGGGACGGACGCGTGCTCGCCTCGGTCGTGTCGTCGCAGGACGCGGTGCACGGTCCGTATGGCGGCGTCGTTCCCGAGCTGGCGTCGCGCCAGCACATCAAGAACCTGCTCCCGGTCGTCGACGCCGCGCTGGGACGGGCGGACCTGCGCCTCGCCGACGTCGACGGGATCGCGGTGACGCACGGGCCCGGGCTCATCGGGTCGCTCCTCGTCGGGCTGTCGCTCGCGAAGGGCATCGCGCAGCGCCGCCGGCTGCCGCTGGTCGGCGTGAACCACCTCGAAGGCCATCTCTTGGCCGGCGACCTCACCGGCGAACCCATCGCCGCCGTGCCGTTCCCCTTCCTCGGGCTGATCGTGTCCGGCGGCCACTCCGGTCTCTACCTCGCGCGCGGCCGCGGCGACTACGCGTGTCTCGGCCGCACGCGCGACGACGCGGTCGGCGAGGCGTTCGACAAAGCGGCGAAGCTCCTCGGTCTCGGATATCCCGGCGGCCCGATCATCGATCGCCTGGCGCGCACGGGCGATCCACGGGCGATCCGGTTCCCGCGCGCGGCGCTGAAACGCGGCCGGTTCGATTTCAGCTTCAGTGGCTTCAAGACGGCGCTCCGCCTGCACCTCGAGCAGCATCCGCCGTGCGCCGAGGCCGTGCCCGACGTGTGCGCGAGCCTGCAGGAGGCGCTCGTCGACATGCTCGTCGACACGACGGTCGACGCGCTCGGCGTCACCGGCGTCGAGCGGCTCGTCGTTTCCGGCGGCGTCGCGGCGAACGGCCGGCTGCGGACGCGCATGAGCGAGGAGGGCGCCGCCCTCGGCGTCGACGTGCTCTTTCCGCCGATGCGCTACTGCACCGACAACGCCGCCATGATCGCGCACGCCGGGACGCCTCGCCTCGTCGCCGGCGAGCACGACGCGCTCGACCTCGGCGCCGACGCCGATCTCGCATTCGGCCAGCCGTGGCGCGCATGAGCGGCGGGCGCTGATGGGATCGCGGCGGGAGGCACGTCGTGCGCTCGCCGCCGCGGGCGTCCGACCCCGCAAGCGGTGGGGCCAGCACTTCCTGTGCGACCCGCGCGTGGCGCGACGGATCGTCGAGACCGCCGACGTCCGACCGGCGTCGGTCGTGCTCGAGATCGGACCCGGCCTCGGCGCGCTCACCGACGAGCTCGCCGCGCGTGCGGCGCGGCTCTATCTCGTCGAGATCGACCGCGCGCTCGTCGCCCGGCTCGACGCCCGCTACGCCGGCGATCCCAAGGTCCGCGTGCTCGCCGGCGACGTCCTCGCGCTGCCGTTGCCGGAGCTCATCGCGGAGCCGAGCGTGACGGTCGTCGCGAATCTGCCGTACAACATCTCGACGGAGGTGCTCTTCCGCCTGCTCGAGTGGCGGACGCGCTTCCCGCGCGCCGTCCTCATGCTCCAGCGCGAGGTGGCCGAACGGCTGACCGCCACCCCCGCGAGCGAAGGGTACGGCGTGACGTCCGTCCTCGTGCAGGCGTTCGCCGAGGTCCGGATCGCGTTCGGCGTGTCGCGGCGGAGCTTCATGCCGCGTCCTGCCGTCGACTCCTCCGTGGTCGACGTCCGCTGGAGCGCGGCGCCGCGCGTCGACCTGGGTGACGTGGCACTGTTCCGCGACGTGGTGCGGGCGGCGTTCGGTCAGCGACGAAAGATGCTGCGCAACGCGCTCGCGGAGCTGGCGGCCCGACGCGGCGTCGTGGCGGACGCGGCGCTCGTCCAGGCGGGAATCGCGCCGACGGCCCGCGCCGAGACGGTCGACCTCGCCGGCTTCGCGCGTCTCGCGCGGACGTTCTGACGGTGCCCGAGCTGCCCGAGGTCGAGACGGTGATGCGTGGGCTCGCGCCCGCGCTGGTCGGCCGGCGGATCATCGACGTCACCGTCCGCGAGTCGCGTCTTCGCGGCGGTGTGGCGCCGGAGTTCGCCACGCGCTTGAGGGGCCGGCGTATCGTCGCGATCGCCCGCCGCGGAAAATACCTGCTCTGCACGCTCGACGACGGGCGCGTCTGGCTCGTCCACCTCGGGATGACGGGACGGCTGACGCTCGCCTTCCCCGGCGGCGTGGCGGAACGGCACGACCACGTGGTCGTCGCCCTCGACGATGGACGGGTCGTCACCTACAACGACGCGCGCCGCTTCGGGCGCATGGCCGTCGTCGAGCCGGCGAAGGTCACCGCGGAGACCGGTGCCGGCATCGATCCGCTCGGGCGGGACTTCACCGCGGACGCGCTGTTCGCGCTGACGCGCGGCCGGAAGACGTCGATCAAGGCGTTCCTCATGGACCAGCGGCAGCTCGCCGGCCTCGGGAACATCTACGTGAACGAGATACTGTTCGCCGCCGGGATCCGTCCGAGCCGACGCGCCGGACGCCTCACGCGCGCCGACTGCGGGCGCGTCGTCACCGCCACGCGCGCCGTCCTCGCCGAGGCGATCCGCCGCGGCGGATCGTCGATTTCGGACTATCGCGACGGTCTCGGCCAGAAGGGTTGGTTCCAGCTGCGCCACCGCGTCTACGATCGCGCCGGCGAGCCGTGTCGCCGGTGCGGCGACACGATCCGCGCCCGCGTCATCGTCGGTCGCTCGACGTTCTACTGTCCACGCTGCCAGCGCTGACCGTGGCGTCAGTCGACGCGCCGGCGGACGTCGAGCAGGTCGCAGAGGCCGTCGCCGAGGAGCTGGAGGCAGAGGACGGTCGCGGCGAGCGCGAGCCCGGGGAAGATCGTCAGATGCGGCGCGACGAGCAGGAATGGTCGTCCCTCCTCGATCATCGCGCCCCACGATGGCAGCGGCGCTGGCGCCCCGAGGCCGAGGAACGAAAGGCTCGCCTCGGCGACGATCGCGCCCGCCATGCCGAAGGTCGCCTGGACGACGAGCGCCGGTGCGGCGAGGGGAAGCAGGTGACGTGCGAGGATCCGGAAGGTGCCGCCGCCGAGCCCCTCCGCGGCCTCGACGAACTCGCGCCGGCGAAGCGACGCGACCTCGGCGCGCGCGAGGCGCGCGTACCCCGTCCAGCCGAGCGCACTCAGCGCGACGACGACGTTCCCCACGCTCGGCCCGAGGACCGCCGCGAGCGCGATCGCGAGGAGCAGTCCCGGAAACGCGAGGAGGACGTCGATCAGCCGCGTCAGCGCCTCGTCGATCCAGCCGCCGCGGTAGCCCGCGAGCGCGCCGAGGAAGGCGCCGACGACGAGCGAGATCACGACGGTCGCGGAGCCGACCGCGAGCGATATGCGAGCGCCGTGGAGGACCCGCGCCGCGACGTCGCGCCCGAGGCTGTCCTGGCCGAACCGGTGTCCGGCCGCCGGGGGACGCAGCCGCTCCGCGAGCTGGGTCGCGCCCGGATCGATCGGCACGAGCGTGCCGGCGCCGATGCCGGCGAACGCCAGAAGGACGAGGCCAGCCGCGCCCGCGACGGCGGCGCGCCGTCTAGCCGCCATCGCGCAGCCTCGGATCGATCGCGCGCTGGAGCAGGTCCGTCAGCGTGTTGACCGCCACATACGTGAGGCCGATCGCCAGCACGCATCCCTGGACGAGCAGATAGTCGCGCGCATCGATCGCTTGCACGACGAGCCGGCCGATCCCCGGCCACGCGAAGATCGTCTCGGTGATGATTGCGCCGGCGAGGAGCGCACCCACCTGCAGTCCCGCCACGGTCGTGACCGGAAGTAGCGCGTTCCGAAGGGCGTGCACCGAGACGACGCGCCACTCGCCGACGCCCTTCGCGCGCGCGGTGCGAACGTAGCCGTCCCCGAGCGCGGCGAGCAGGCTCGTGCGCGTCAGCCGGACGAGCACGCCGGTCATCGCGAGCCCGAGGGTGACCGCGGGCAACACGAGATGCGCGAGACCGCCGCGCCCGGAGACCGGAAACCAGCCGAGCTCCATCGAGAAGACGAAGATGAGCATCGGCCCGAGCCAGAAGCTCGGGACGCACGCGCCCGCGAGCGTGACCAGCCGCGCGGCGCGATCGAGCGACGATCCCGGCCGCATCGCACCCGCGATCCCGAGCGGCAGGGCGAGCGCGACGGCCAGGACGAACGCCGCGGCGGCGAGCTCGAGCGTCGCCGGATAGCGCGCCACGATCACGTGCGTGACGGGCGCCTGGAACGCGATCGAGCGTCCGAGGTCTCCGCGCAGCGCGCCGGCGATGAAGCGCGTGTACTGCGCGGCGAGGGGACGATCGAGGCCGAGGTCGCGTCGGAGCGCGGCGACGTCGGCGGGGGCGGCGGACTCGCCGAGCATGATCTCCGCCGGATCGCCGGGCAGGAGGTGGAGAAAGCCGAAGACGAGCGTCGCGACGCCGAGGAGCGTCGGGACGAGGAGCACCAGGCGGCGGGCGACGAGGCGCATCATTCCATCCGTGCGCCGGCGAGGCCGGCGAGGCTGCCGTCGGGCGCCGGCTCGAAGTCGCGGAGCCGCCGGCTCTGTACGACGACGCGGTCCTCCCACCAGAGCGGGATGACCGGGAGGTCGCGCGCGGCGCGGCGCTGGATGCGGGCGTAGATCGCGCGGCGCGCGGCGGGATCGATGGTCCGCCGGCCGGCGGTCGTCAGGCGGTCCATCACGGCGCTCGTGTAGCCACCCCGGTTGTAGCCGAGCGGCGGCTGCATGCTCGAATGAAGCGCAAGGTAGTAGAGGTCGGGATCGCCGACGCCGACCCACGCGAGTCCGGAGATCGCAAAGTTCCCGCGCCGGATGTCCGCATAGAGTGTGCCCCACTCGTAGGTCCGGATGTCTAGCGCGATGCCGACCGTCGCGAGCGCCGCCTGGATCGCCTCGGCGAGGCGGCGCCGACCCGCGTCGGTCGACGTCTTGTAGACCAGTCGAAACCGCGCGCGGGGACCGTCGGGATCGGGATACCCGGCGCGATCGAGCAGCCGACGCGCCCGGCGCGGGTCGTGACGGACGCTCGGGACCGCTGCGTACGCCCAGTGCTCGGGTGCCAGGAGCCCGCTCGCCGGTCGCGCGGCGCCTCCGAGCACGAACCGGACGAGCGCATCCCGGTCGAGCGCGAGGGCGATCGCCTCCCGGACCCGTCGGTCGCGCAGGTGCGGGTCGCGCAGATTCAGCGCCAGGTAGGCGAAGCTCGTCCCCGGCCGCCGGCGGATCGCGAGCCCCGGGTACCGGGCGAGCCAGCCGAGCATCTCCGGCTCCGGAGCGTCTTCGAGCAGATGGATCCCGCCGCGCGCGAGCTCGAGCACGCGGACGGTCGCGTCCGGGACCACCCGGACGATCAGGGGATCTACCCGCGGTGGCGACGGCGGATACCCGGGGTTCGGCTCGAGACGGAACGCCTCTCCCACGCGCGCGTCGACGAGGCGAAATGGGCCGGCGCCGAGCGGAACCGCACCGCCGTCGCGGGCGCGACTCGCCGGCAGGATGCCGAGACCCGTCGCATCGAGGAACGGCGCGAATGGCTCGCGGAGACGCATGACGACGGTCGTCGGGTCCGGCGCATCGACGGAGGCGAGGGCGGCAAGTGCTGCACGTTTTGGCGAGGCGAGTGCAGGATCGAGGACGGCTTCGTAGGTCGCCCGCACGTCGGCCGCCGTCACGGGTGTCCCGTCGCCGAAGTGGAAATCGGGTCTGAGGTGGAACACGAATGTGCGCGGATCGGGAGTCTCCCAGTCGCGAGCCAGTTCGGGAATGCGCCGCGCGGCACCGTCCGGACGCGTGAGCGCGACGTGGAGGAGGTCCGCAAGGCGTGCCGAGTTCGCGTCCGTGCCGAACCGGGGGTCGATGCTCTGCGGATCGCTCGGGAGCGCGACGACGACCGCCGTCGGCGGCGTCGGCGGGTCGCCGCACGCCGCCATCGCGACCGTTCCGGCGAGCGCCAACCGGGCAAAATGATTGACTCTCTTGCGACCGCCCTGGTACGATCGCGGGCGCTGCGCAGCGTAGTCCCAGGGACGGGCGAGAGAGGCGGAGGATTCGGATGCGTTTCGGGCTTTTTTTTCTAGCAACTATTCTCGCCACCCAGGGTCCGGCGCTCGCCGCCCCGTCCGCCGCCGAGCCGCCCGCACAGGACGAGCACCGCGCGCGACTCTTCCCGCGTCCCGCCGCGCTCGAGCCGCAGATCCGGTTCTGGCGCGCCGTCTTCGCGGAATACTCGAGCCATCAGATCGTTCTGCACGACGCGGTCTACCTCGACAAGATCTACAAGGTCCTCGATTTCCGTCCGCAGCGCGACGACGGCATGGACCTGGGCGAGCTCGCGCGCCTGGAGCGCATCGAGACCGACCTCGAGATGGACCGCATCCGGGCGACGCTCCTTCGGCTGCACGCCCTCGGCCCGAACCCGCAGGGCCTCACCGCGGAGGAGCAGCACATCGCGCAGCTCTTCGCCGACGACCCCGCACCCGACCGCTACCTCGCCGCCGCGGACGAGAAGCGTCTCCACAGCCAGCGCGGCCTCCGCGAGCGATTCGGCGACGGGCTCCGCGTCTCCCGTCGCTACCTCCCCGAGATGGAGCGGATCTTCCGTGAGGAAGGGCTTCCCGTCGAGCTGACGCGCCTCCCGCTGATCGAGTCGTGCTTCAACCTGGAGGCGTACTCGAAGGTCGGTGCGGCGGGCATCTGGCAGTTCATGCCAGCGACCGGACGCCGGTTCATGCGGGTCGACCACTTGGTCGACGAGCGCCGCGACCCGATCTCCTCGACGCACGCCGCCGCGCAGTTCCTCGGACGCGTCTACGACAGCCTCGAGACGTGGCCGCTCACGATCACCGCCTACAATCACGGTCCCGACGGCATGGCCCGCGCCGTCGACGAGACGGGGACGAGCGACATCGGCACGATCGTCCGAGAGTACCACGGTCGGGCGTTCGGCTTCGCGTCCCGGAACTTCTACGCCGAGTTCCTCGCCGCGCTCGACGTCGAGCGAGACGCGAAGACGTACTTCGGCGACCTGCCGGCCGGTCCACCGCTTCGGTGGCGCGAGCATCGGCTCGACCGCTCGATCGGGATCGAGGCGGCGGCGCGCCTGGCGCGCACCGATCGCATCGAGCTGGCGAGCATGAATCCCGCGCTCTCCTCGCTCGTCGTCCAGGGCCGGCGGCCGATCCCGGCGGGCTACCGGCTCCGGCTGCCGGACGGCGGCGCGGGCTTCGAGAGCCGCGTCGCCGAGTTCGCGGCGGAGCAGCAGGTGACCCGCGTCGCCGCGCCGGCCGTCGCGAAGGCCCGGCCCGCCGTCCGCTCCGCCGTCTTGACGTACCGCGTGCGTCGCGGCCGGACGGTGTCGCGCGCCGCCGCGAAGCGGAAGGTCGTCGTGGCGAGTGCCAAGAGCCGGAAGGCGCCGGCGAAGAAGTCGAAGCAGCGCGCCGTGCCGAAGGCCAAGGTCCGGGTCGCGCAGAAGGTCTGACGCTCGCCCCGGCCTCTACGCCGGGCGGAGGTGCCACGCTTTCGGCCGGAGGAAGGCCTCGATCCCGGCGCGAGAGAGCGTGACGCCGAGACCCGAGCCGCGGCGCCCCGTCCACGGAAGCCGCGGGCTCACGCGGTCGCAGCAGTTCCAGTACGCACTGCCGACGTCGAGACGGGCGAGCACGCGCTCGGCGCGCGCCCGATCCGGCGTATAGACGGCCGCGGTCAAACCGTACGCCGTGTCGTTCATGCGTGCGACCGCCTCCTCGTCGGACGACACCGCGGCGATGCCGATCAGCGGGCCGAACGTTTCGTCCCGCATGACGCGCATCGAGTCGTCGACGTCGACGAGCACCGTCGGCGCGAAGAACCAGCCCGCCCGGTCGAGGCGTGCTCCGCCGGTCAGGATCCGCGCACCGCGCGCCGTCGCGTCCGCGACCTGCTCCTCGAGCGTCGCGAGGGCGAGCTCCCGGCGCGTGAGCGGGCCGACGTCGGTCCGCTCGTCCAGCGGATCACCGACCACGTAGCCCCGCACCGTCGCGACGAACGCGTCGACGAACGGCGCCCAGACCCGCTCGTGCACGTATACGCGCTCGACGGCGCAGCAGCTCTGGCCGGCGTTGTAGAAGGCGCCCTCCGCGACCGCGGCGGCGGCTGCCGGTGAGACGTCGTCGCAGACGTACGCCGGATCCTTACCGCCGAGCTCGAGCTGGAGCCGCCCGAAGCGCGATCCGACGGCGGCCGCGACCTTCCGTCCGGTCGCGAGGGAACCGGTGAAGCACACGGCGTCCACTGGCTCCTCGAGGAGCGCCGCGCCGGCCGTCGCGCCGCCGATCACGGCCTGGAAGACGTCGTCGGGGACCCCGGCCTCGTGAAGCAGCTCGGCGATCGCGATGCCCGTCAGCGTCGCGAACTCGCTCGGCTTGTAGAGCACGGCGTTGCCGGTCAGGAGCGCGGGCACGAACACGTTCGCGCCGACGAACCATGGGTAGTTCCACGCCGACACGTTGGCGACGACGCCGAGCGGCTCGTGCGCGATCCGCTCCTCCATCGCATCGTCCGCCGCGACGATCTCGTCGGCGAGCGCCGCGGGCGCCTGCTCCAGGAAGAAATCGATGCGGGGAAGGACGCCGACGAGCTCTCGCCGCGCCTGGGCGATCGGCTTTCCGACCTCGAGCGTCAACGTGTGGGCGAGGGCCTCGCCCCGCTCCACGACGAGCGCGCGGAAGCGCCGGAGGATCGCCGTGCGGTCGGCGAGCCCGCGTGCGGCCCAGGTGACCTGCGCGGCGCGCGCGCGACCGCACGCCGACGCGATCGCCTGGCGCTCGGTCGCCGGGACGTCGGCGAGCGTCTCGCCGGTCGCGGGGTTCACGATCAGCACGGGCGGCCGATCTTCCGGCTCGGCACGCGCGGGTCAAGTCCGCGCCGTCGACCGCGGAGACCCCATGCGTCGAATCCATCGGGATTTCCCGTGTTTCGGGTGCTTACCCCTTCTGGTACGATCGCGCCCCGGATGGCGACCCATCCGGTCTTCCTGCGCCTCACGGGCCGGCGGTGCGTGGTGATAGGCGCCGACGCCGCGGCGACCGCCAAGGCGGTCGCCTGTGCAGCGGCCGGCGGCGACGTCGTGGTGATCGCGCCGACGCCGGTGCCCTCGCGGGACGGCATCCGGCAGCTCTGCCGCGAGTACCGCCCCGGCGACCTCGCCGGCGCGTTCGTCGCGTACGCCTCGACCCGGGATCCGGAGCTCATCCAGGACCTCGTCGCCGACGCGGAGCGCGCGCGCGTCCTCCTGAACGTCATCGACGTACCCGACGCGTGCACATTCATCGCGCCGGCGGTCCTCGAGCGCGGCGAGCTCCAGGTCGCGATCGGGACGGGTGGTGCGAGCCCGGGCCTCGCGGCGCGGCTCCGTCGCGACCTCGAGACGGAGATCGGGGCCGAGTACGGTCCCTTCGTCGCGATCCTGGGTGCCGTCCGTCGGACCCTCGCTGCGGAGCCCGTGCGGGCGGGCGAGCGCGGACGCGTCGTCAACGCGCTCGTGGACTCGCCGCTGCTCGCGTTCGTCCGGGACGGAGATCGGGCGGCGATCGACGCGCTGCTCGCGCGGCTCGTGGGCCCCGACATCACGCTCGAGCGACTCGGGGTCGACCTGGCGGCGGGGGCGTGACGTGGAGCTGACGTCGCTCCGTCTTGCGACCGGCCTGTATCTCGCGGGGACGATCGCCGCGCTGGTGGCGCTCGTCCGCCAGGACACGCCCCGCACGCTGATGCCCCGCATTCTCTGGGCGGCGTTCGCCGCGCACGCCGCCTCGATCGCGCTCCGGTCGTGGACGGCGGGACACCTCGCGGTGACGACGTTCGACGAAGCGCTGTCGTTCTTCGCGCTCGTCCTCGTTGGCGTGTTCCTCGTCGTCCAGCTTCGCCGCCCGCTGGTGGCGCTCGGGGCGGTCGTGAGCCCGCTCGCCTTCGGGCTGACGCTCGCCGCCGATGCCGTCTATCGCGGCGCGCGCCCGCTGCCGCCCGTCCTCGACAGCGCCTGGCTGCCGATCCACGTCGTGCTCGCCTTCCTCGGCGATGCGGTGTTCGCGCTCGCGTTCAGCGCGAGCCTCCTCTATCTGGTGCAGGAGCGGCGCCTGAAGGAACGGCGCGGGCGCGGATTCCTCCGGAGCCTGCCCTCGCTCGAGACACTGGACCGCCTGAACTACACCTTCCTCGTCTGGGGGCTGATCCTCCTGACGCTCGGCATCGTCAGCGGGATCATCTGGGCGCACACCGCGTGGGGACGGTTCTGGTCCTCCGATCCGAAGCTCGTCTTCTCGCTCGTCGTCTGGCTCATCTACGTCGTCCTCCTCCAGGGACGGATGACTGCGGGCTGGCGCGGGCGGTGGGCGGCGACGCTCACGATCGCCGGCTTCGCGGTCATCGTGATCTCGCTCGTCGGCGTGAACGTCCTCGCATTGGGGCAGCATGGCAAGGCGTTCTGACGTCGAGCGCGACGCGGCGGGGCGGACGATCGTGCTGGTCGGCCTCAATCATCGGACCGCACCGGTCGAGGTGCGCGAGCAGCTCGCCTTCACGAACGGACGCCTCGAGCCGGCGCTCCGGCGGCTCGTCGAGCTCGACGTCGTGAACGAAGGCGCGATCCTGTCGACGTGCAACCGCGTCGAGGTCGTCGCGTGCGGCGGCGACCCCGCGACCGTCGGCGCCGTCCTACCGGAATTCCTCGCGCGCGAGCACGGGCTCGCGGAGCCGGCGCTCGCCGGCCATCTCTACGTCCACGCGGATCGCGAAGCGGTCCGGCATCTCTTCCGCGTGGCGGCGAGCCTCGACTCGATGGTCGTCGGCGAGCCGCAGATCCTGGGCCAGTTGAAGGAGCAGTACGCCGCGGCCGTCGCCGCCGGCGCGTCGGGCCCCGTCCTCCACCGCTGCTTCCACAAGTCGTTCTCTGTCGCGAAGCGTATCCGGAGCGACACCGGCATCGCCGAGAAGGCCGTCTCCGTCGGCTCGGCGGCGGTCGAGCTGGCACGCGGGATCTTTGATCGGCTCGAGGACAAGAGCGCGCTCCTCCTCGGCGCCGGTGCGATGGGTGAGCTGACGGCGCGGCAGCTCCTCGCGCAAGGTGTCGGCTCGCTCATGGTCGCGAACCGTACCTTCGACCGGGGGATCGACCTCGCCCGCGAGCTCGGCGGCACGCCGGTCCCGTGGGAGCGGCTCGCCCGCTACCTGCCGCTCGCCGACCTCGTGGTCGCGGCCGCGAGCGGCGACGAATTCCTCCTCCGTCCGCCGGCCGTCGACGACGCGCTCCGCGAGCGGCGTCACCGCCCGATGTTCCTGATCGACCTCGCCGTGCCCCGCGCCCTCGACCCGGCACTGAGCGCGCTCGACGGCGTTTACCTCTACGACATCGACGACCTCGAAGGCGTCATCGCCGACAACCGCGGGGCGCGCGCCCGCGAGGCCGAGAAGGCCGAGGCGATCGTCGAGGCGGAGGTCGACGCGTTCTGGCAGTGGTTCACGAGCCTCGACGTGGTCCCGACGATCGTCGCGCTTCGCGACAAGCTCGAGATCATCCGGCGCTGCGAAGTGGAGCGCACGCTCGCGTCGCTCGGACCGACCGATCCGCGGCAGCGCGACGCGATCGAGCGGCTCAGCGTCGCCCTGGTGAACAAGATCCTGCATGCGCCGCTCAGCGTCCTCCGGCGGACGGAGGACGGCGCCGACGTCGACGTCCTCCGGCGCCTCTTCCGACTCGGGGTCGCACCGGACGGCGACGACGAGGAGACCTGAGCCGCGTGCTGCGCTTCGGCACGCGCGGGAGCGCGCTCGCGCGCGCGCAGACGGACCAGATTCGCGTCGCGCTCGAGAGCCGCCATCCCGGGCTACGCGTCGAGGTCGTCGAGATCCGGACGAGCGGCGACGACCCCGGACGGCAGCCGCTCGGCCCGGCCGGGCTGAAGGGTCTTTTCGTCAAGGAGATCGAGGAAGCGCTCGCGGACGGACGCATCGACGTCGGCGTCCACTCGATGAAGGACGTGCCGGCGCACCTCGCCCCCGGGCTCGCGATCGGCGCCGTGCCGGCCCGCGCGCCGGCGTACGACGTGCTCGTCGGGGCGGTCGACAGCGTGGCGGCGCTGGCGCCCGGAGCGCGCGTGGGAACCGCGAGCGTCCGCCGGCGGGCGCAGATCCTCGCGCGACGCCGCGATCTCGCGGTCGAGAATCTCCGCGGCAACGTCGACACGCGGCTCCGCCGGTGGCGCGCCGGCGAGTTCGACGCGATCGTCCTCGCGGCCGCCGGGCTCGCCCGCCTGGGCATCGCCGAGCCGGCCGCGCACCCGTTGCCGACGGACGACTTCGTTCCCGCGGTGGGGCAGGGCGCGCTCGCCCTCGAGTGTCGGGCCGGCGACACGGCGACGCGGGACCGGCTGGCTGCGATCGAAGATCCGGTGACGGCCGTTGCGGTCGCCGCCGAGCGGGCATTCCTGGTCGCGATCGGCGGCGATTGCAACACGCCGCTCGCGGCGTACGCGACCGTGACCGACGGCCGGGTCGCGCTCCGCACGCTGGTGACGGATCCGGACGGGCGCCGACGTCTCGAAGAAGCCGGCTCGGCGCCGGCGGCCGACGCGGAGGCCCTCGGCCGCGAGCTCGCGGCGCGCTTGCTCGCCGCCGGCGCGGCGGACATCCTCCGGGGATGACCGGGCGCGTCTACCTGGTCGGCGCGGGACCCGGCGATCCCGGCCTGCTCACGCTGCGCGGCGAGCGTTGCCTCGCGGCTGCGGACGTCGTCGTTCACGATTTCCTCGTCGGGCGGCGGCTCCTCGACTTCGTGCGGCCCGATGCGGAGGTGATCGCGCTCGGGGCGCCGCACGAGCCGGGCGAGCGTCGTGAGCAGTCGGCGATCGAGGCGCTCCTCGTCGACCGCGCCCGGGCGGGGAAGGTCGTCGTCCGGCTGAAGAACGGCGATCCATTCCTCTTCGGGCGCGGCGCGGAGGAGGCGGAGACGCTGCGCCGCGCGGGCGTCCCGTTCGAGGTCGTGCCGGGTGTCTCGTCCGCCTTCGCCGTCCCGGCGTACGCCGGCATCCCGCTCACTCACCGGGATCACGCCTCCGTCGTCACGATCGCGACCGGCCACCAGGCACGGTGCGGGACCGACGCCGGCCTCCCGGCGCTCCCGTGGGAGACGCTGGCCCGTCAGGGCGGGACGCTCGTCTTTCTGATGGGCATGAGCCAGATGCCGGCGATCCTGCGCGCGCTGGTCGCGCACGGCCTCTCCGGCGACACGCCGGCGGCCGCGGTCCACGCGGGAACGACGGGTCGACAGGCGACCGTCGTCGGGACCGCCGCGACGCTCGCGGAGCGCGCCGCGGCCGTCGGCCTCACCGCGCCGGGCGTCGTGATCGTCGGCAACGTCGTCACGCTGCGCGAGCGGATCGCGTGGTTCGAGGGCCGGCCGCTCTTCGGGCGACGGATCGTCGTCACGCGACCGCGCGCGCAGGCCGGCGACTTCGCCGCGCTGCTCGAGGCCGCGGGCGCGGAGGTGATCCTCCTGCCGACGATCGCGATCGTCCCGCCCGAGGATCCCGCCGCCCTCGACCGCGCGGTCGCGGCGGCGGCTGGTTATGACTGGATCGTCTTCACCAGCGCGAACGGCGTGCAGGTCTTCTTCGAGCGGTTCGCCGCCGCGAGTCGCGACGTCCGCGACCTCGCGATGGTCCGCCTCGCCGCCATCGGCCCCGAGACCGCGGCCGCGCTCGGTCGGCGTCTCCTCCGTCCCGCCCTCGTGCCGCGCGACTTCCGCGCCGAGGGACTCCTCGATGCGCTCGCCGACGACGACGTCCGGGGACGGCGTATCCTGCTGCCACGCGCAGCGGGTGCGCGCGCGATCCTTCCCGCCGTGCTGCGCACGCGCGGCGCGACCGTCGACGAGGTGGTCGCCTACCGCGCCGTGCTGCCGGCCGACACGCACTCGGCGAGCGCCCGCGCGCTGCTCGATGCGGGCGCCGTCGACGCGCTGACGTTCACGAGCAGCTCGACCGTGCGGAACTTCGTCGCGCTGGTCGGGCGCGACGCGGTGCAGGCGTTCGTGCGGAACGGGCGCCCGCTCGTCGGCTGCATCGGCCCGGTCACGGCCGAGACCGCGCGCGACCTCGGGCTCCCCGTCGACGTCGTGCCCGACGCGTACACGGTTCCCGCGCTCGCGGCGGCGCTCACCGCCCGTCTCGCGCACGGCGGCGGCGTGTCGAGCGACCGGGTGATCGCGACGTGAGCGCGCGTCACTTTTGCAATGGCCCCGGCGATGCTCTATGCCGGGTCGGGGCATGAGCCGCTACCCCGCGTATCGTCCGCGCCGGCTCCGACGAACCGAAGCGCTCCGACGTCTCGTCCGCGAGACGCGCGTCGTTGCCGAGCAGCTCGTGCAGCCGCTCTTCGTCGTGCCCGGGCGCGGCGTCGAGCGGCCGATCGATTCGATGCCGGGCATCGCGCAGCAGTCCGTCGACCGGATCGCGGACGAAGGCCGGCGGCTCGCCGACGTCGGCGTTCCCGCCGTCCTCCTCTTCGGGGTGCCGGAGCGGAAGGACGCGCGCGGCAGCGGGGCGACCGACCCCGACGGCATCGTCCCCCGTGCGCTCCGCGCGCTCCGCGAGGCGGCGCCGTCGCTCGTCCTCATGACCGACGTGTGCCTCTGCGAGTACACCGACCATGGCCATTGCGGCATCGTCCGCGACGGCGACGTCGACAACGACCCCACGCTCGACCTCCTCGCCGCCGAGGCGCTCGCGCACGCGCGCGCCGGCGCCGACCTCGTCGCGCCGTCGGACATGATGGACGGACGGGTCGGAGCGATCCGGCGGGCGCTCGACGGGGCGGGGTTCGCGCATCTGCCGATCATGGCGTACGCGGCCAAGTTCGCGTCGGCGTTCTACGGCCCGTTCCGCGACGCCGCCGAGTCGACGCCGCAGTTCGGTGACCGCCGCTCGTATCAGATGGACCCGCCGAACGCCGAGGAGGCCCTTCGCGAGGTGAAGCTCGACATCGACGAGGGCGCGGATATCGTGATGGTGAAACCCGCGCTGCCGTATCTCGACATCGTGCGGCGGGTGAAGGACGAATTCGGCTATCCGGTCGCGGCGTACCACGTGAGCGGCGAGTACGCGATGGTGAAGGCGGCAGCGGCGCGCGGCTGGCTCGACGAGCGGCGGGTCGTCGACGAGAGCCTCACGGCGATCCGGCGTGCGGGCGCCGACGTGATCATCACGTACTTCGCGAAGGACGTGGCGCGGGATCTCGGCCGACGATGAGGCGCCTTCTCGCCGCGCTGCTCGCGATCGCGCTCGTCGTGCCGCGCCCCGTCCGCGCTGCGCGCGAGGGCGGCGGCGAGGCCGACCTCGGACGGCGCTTCCTCCTCGAGGTGCGCTCGGAGCTGCCGATCGTCGACGACCCGGCGGTCGCGGGCTACGTCGACCGGATCGGGCACAAGCTCGTCGCGACCCTCGGCCCGCAGCAGTTCGACTACCACTTCTACGTCGTCCAGCATCCGGCGCTGAACGCGTTCGCCGTCCCGGGCGGCTACGTGTTCGTCTTCTCGGGTCTCCTCGCGCATCTCTCGAACGACGACGAGCTCGCCGGCGTGCTCGGCCACGAGATCGGCCACGTGTCCGCCCATCACATCGTCCGCCAGCAGCAGCAGGGGCAGGCGTGGACGGCCGCCGCGCTCCTCGGCGTGCTTCTCTCGGCCGTGAACCCGGTGCTCGGCGCCGGCGCGCTCGCCGCGGCGGAGACGGCGCAGCTCAAGTACTCGCGCGAGTTCGAGCAGGAAGCGGACTATCTGGGCCTCCGCTACTCGACCCAGGCCGGCTACGACCCGCATTCGCTCGGCTCGTTCTTCAAGACGCTGCTCGCGGAGGCGCGGATCAACCCCGCCGGTGTGCCGCCGTACATGCTGAGCCACCCGATCACCGAGGACCGGATCGCGCACGTCGAGACGACGATCACCGCCCAGAAGCTGAAGACGCCCTCGGGCCGCCCGGCGGCGTCGGCGGAGCTCGCCGAAACCGAGGCCGTCGCGCGGGCGATCGCCGACCCGGCCGAGGTCGTGATCGGTCGGTATCGGCGGCTCGCGGACGAGAAGCCCGACGACGCCGAGCGCCAGTTCCTCCTCGGACGCGTCTACCAGACGGTCGGGCAGCTCGACGCGGCGCGGGCGGCGCTCGAGAAATGCCGCGACCTCGGCGGCCTCGGCGGTCGCGTCGATCGTCCGCTCGGTGCCGTCTACGCGGCGCTGAAGGAGCCCGCGAAGGCGCGCGAGTCGCTGACGCGCCATCTCACCAAGCATCCGGACGACGGCTGGGCGCACCTCGAGCTCGGGAAGGCGATCGCGGACGCGGGCTCGTCGGGTGACGCGGTGGTCGAGTTCCAGCGTGCCCTCGCGCTCGATCCCGACCTCGACGAAGCGCATCGCCTGATGGGCCTCGAGCTCGGGCGGAAGGGCGATGAGGCCGAGGGCTTCTATCACCTGGCGCTGGCCTCGCGGCTCCGCGGCGAGCTCGAGCAGGCGCTCAGCCAGTTCCAGCGCACGGACCACTTGCTGACGCCGGGCAGCGTGCGGCAGGTCGAAGTCGAGCGCGCGATCGAGGAGCTGGAGCCGCTCGTCCGCGAGCGCGAGCGGGCGCGCCAGGAGCGCCGGCGGACCGGGCGGCGCGGGATCGCCGACGAGCGTCCGCTGTCCGCGCCCGCCGCGATGCAGCGCGGGCCCGCGCGGCCGTCCACCCGCTAGGTCGTCACCAGCCGGATCGCCCACCACGCCCAGACCGCGAGCTGGACGAGGTAGAAGCCGAAGCGCGCGAACACGGCGATCACGCTCAGCGACGCGATGTGGGTGAGCGACTGTCCGATGCGTGCGTAGAGGACGAGCGGCGCGAGACCGTCGGTCACGTCGAGGCGGCCCTTCAGCGAGGCTGCGAGCGCGAGCGATGCGAACACCGGGAGGTTCTCGTACACGTTGTCGCGCGCGCGCGTGAGCCGCTGGCCGAAGCCCGGTGTGTCCGAGCCGTCGGTGCGGAACGAGTTCGCGGCCCGCTTCCCGCTCAGCACGAGGAAGCTCCGGTAATTCGCGAGGACGAACGTCAGGAGGATGAACCATCCGGCGAAGCCGGCGAGTGCCCAGGCGGTGGTCGACATACGGCGGACCATGCCTCCGGCCGGCGCCGAGCGTCAAGGAAAGGCCGGCCTAGAGCGAGGCGTACACCGCGTCGATCAGCGCCCGGTTCCGCGGGTTCTGCCAGCGCGGACCCGCCTGGTTCATCGTGTACCCGAACGCGATCCGCGCGTCCGGGTCGGCGAAGCCGAGCGAGCCGCCGGCGCCGAAGTGGCCGAAGCTCCGGGCGCCCCCGAGCGAGCGCTCCGGCTGCGTCAGCTGGAACCCGAGGCCGAAGCGCGAGGGACGACGGAGAACGGCATCGGTTCCCGACGACGCCTCGGTGATGGCATGCGCGATCGTCTCCGGCTGGAGAACCCGGACGCCGTCCACCGCGCCGCCGCACGCGAGCGGAGTGTAAATGCGCGCGACGCCGCGGGCGGTCGCATGGCCGTTCGTCGACGGCATCTCGGCCGCCCGCCAGGCCCGCGTGTTGACGGTGCCGAACCCGGAGATGCCGCGCGGGTTCAGGTAGACGGCGCGGAGCAGGCGGTGCTCGTCGGTCTCGCCCTCGAGGAAGGGCGGCGGGGCGTCGTCCATGAGGTAATCGGCGATCCGCGCATCGTGCTCCGGCCCGATCCCGAACTGGAAGTCGGCGCCGAGCGGGCCGGCGACCTCGCGCCGGAAGAACGCGCCGATTCGTTCGCCGCTCGCCCGACGCACGAGCTCGCCGACGAGGAAGCCGAAGGTGTTCACGTGGTAGCCATGCTGCTCGCCCGGCCCCCACCACGGCGCTTCGTCGGCGAGGGCCGACGTCATGAGCGTCCAGTCGTACATGGCGAAGGTCGGCAGTGGGTGGCGGATCGCCGGCAAACCGGCGCGGTGCGCGATGAGCATGCGAACCGTGACCGCGCCCTTCCCGTGCGCGGCGAACTCGGGCCAGTAGCGTGCGACCGGCGCGTCGAGCTCGATGCGCCCGCGCTCGACGAGCATGTGGAGCGCGAGCGTCGCCATCGCTTTGCCGACGGAGAACACGTTGACCAGCGTGTCGCGATGCCATGGCCGCGTGCCGGCGCGGTCCACGGATCCGGCCCAGAGATCGATGACGACCCGCGCGTCGACCGCAAGTGTGACCGCCGCACCGACCTCCCCGTGCAGGCGGAAATTCTCGGCGAACGCGTCCCGCACGCGGCGGAAGGCAGGGTCGCAGGAGCCGAAGATCTCGGGAACGTCCGTCACGTCGCGATTCTCGTCCGCCGGCCGCGCTGAGGCCAGCGGTCTCAGCGCGCACCGCAGTCGCGACGGGCGACGTAGACGTCGCTCGTCCCGCCGCGGTCGTCTTCCCACGCGACGTGGCAGACGCGCCGGCGGCCGTCACGCCCGATCGCCAGGCTCGGGCGCGTCTGCTCGCTCGGACCGCTGCCGGTGTCGTCGACGCGCTCGCCGGCGGCGAAGGTCTCTCCCCGGTCGTCGCTCGTCGTGAAGAAGACGTCGTTGCTGCCGAGGCGACCGTCCTGCCAGGCGACGAAGAGCCGCTGTCCGTCGAGCGCGAGGCTCGGATGCCACTGGTTCGTCGGCGTGTCGTGATCGGCGTCGAAGCCGACGCGCGAGTCGTCGAGCTGCCGGTTCGGCGCGAACGTCGCGCCGCCGTCGTCGCTCCGCGCGTAGAAGACGTTCGTGTCCGGCTCGCGGGCGCGGAGATCGGTCCACGCGACGTGGACGCGTCCGCCGCGCTCGACGGCGAGCGTCGGCCGCTCGTCGATCCGCTCGAGATCGGCGAAGTCGTCCACCTGGACGTTCGTTCCGAAGCGCCGGCCGCCGTCGTCGCTGCGCGCGAGGACGATGTCCCAGTTGTAGGCGCGGAAGTCGGCCCACGCGATGAAGACGGTTCGCCCGCGGCTCGCGATCGCGGGGCTCCACTTGTTGTCGAGGTGCGCGGCGAGCGCGACGGGCGTCCCGGCGTCGATCCGCATGGCCGGATCGAAGCGCGTTCCGCCGCGCCGGCCGCGCGCGGCATAGACGTGCTCCAGCGGCTCGCCTTCGGGACCGGGATCCCGCTCGTCGATCCACGTGACGACGGGTTCGCGCCCGACGTGCGCGACGGCCGGCACCCACTTGCCGCTCGTGTCGTTGTCGTCGACGCGCACGGGCCGCCCGAGCCGCCGCCCGCGCACGTCGAAGCGCGCGAGCATGATCCGCCCGCCCCCACGCATACCCTCCTGCCAGACGACGGTGACATGTCGACCGCGCACGGCGAGCGCCGGATTCAGCTCTGCGACTGCCCCGGACGCGTTTCCCGTCACGTGGACCGGCGCTCCGAACCGCCGCCCGCCGTCACGGCTCACCGCGAGATAGACGTTCTCCCGCCCGCGGGTCTCCTGCCAGACGACGAAGACGCGCCGTCCCCGCGCGGCGATCCACGGCGCGTGCCGCGCGTGCGCCTCGTCGGCGTCAACGATCCGCACGCTCGCACCGAAGTGTGGCGGCGCGGCGCGCGCCGCATCGACGGGCACGGTCGGCTCGATCTCGACGTCGGCGTGGACGATCGCTTCGCGGTACCCGTTCTCGCAGGCACCGACGACGAGCGACCCGCCGCACGGGACGCCCGAGCCTGGGAGGAGCTTCGCGCCGTCGGTTGCGAGCAGCGCGCGTCGTGCGGCGAGCGACAGCGCCATGCCCGGATCCGGAGCGATCCACGGTGCGACGGCGAGAAAGCCCGCGTCCGGGTTCTGGCCGATCCATGGCGTCCGTGTCGCGCGTCCGCGCCGCCGTCCGATGATCGCGCTCTGGCCGTCGAACGTGACGTCGAAGAGGTTGCCCGTCATGCTCGCGTCGACGTTCACGAGGAAGGCGGGATGCTTCTGGAGGTTCGCGAAGCCGCCTTCCTTGAAGACATCGGGCTGCCACGGTGCGGCGGCGTACGCCCACTCGCTGAACGCCTCGGGCTGGAGGACGACGTTCGCGCCCTTCGTCGCGAAGCGATCGTTCACATCGACCATCCAGGCGTCCTTCGAGATCACGATCGCGAGCCGCCCGACCGGCGTGTCGAGGACGTCCAGGTCGCGCACGGCGCCGAAGCCGAGCGACAGGCCGCCGGCGTTCCCCGGCGGCGGCTCCTCGATCGGCGTGAGGTACGCCTTGTTGGTCGACCCGCGGAGCACGCCGTCCGTCTCCGGGGGGCTCCGGAGCGACCCGCCGTTCCCGTCGGGGACGAGGACGTCGCCGTCCGGCGTGAACACGAGCGTCGTGTTGTACGGGAACGGCGACACCGCCTCGTAGGCGTACGTGCGGAGTGGCTCGTCGGGGTCGCGGAGGAGCGTCACGAGGTCGGGCTCGGAGGACGCCTCCACGCGTCGCGCGGGTGCCATGTTGGCCGACGCGGCGAGGTACACGTGATGCGTCATCGCGAGCTCGCGGAACGTCTCGTAGAAGCTCCGGTAGAGCGTGTCCGTGAGCGCCAGGACGAGGCTCCGGATCGGCGGCTGGCCGGGATACTTGGCGTCGTAGTAGCCGACCTGCGCGCCGTAGGGACGGAGGAGCGAGACGATCGCGACCTGGGACGTCCGCTGCGCCCGCGCCACCGTCCCCCGGCGGCCGATCAGCGCGGCGACGAGCCCGACGTCCTCCGGGAAGACGACGAGCGCGTCGGGCGGTGCGGACGGATCGCGGGGGGAGAGGTGGCTGGCGACGTCGTCGACGTCGGCCTGCACCAGGCCGGCGCGCCCGGGAAAGGCCTCGTCCATGAGCGCCGCCATCTTGTCGTGGTAGCTCTGATAGCTCGCCGCATCCTCGAGACGTACCTTGTTCCCGACCGCGAAGTAGCGCACGCGCTTTGCATCGGCCGTCGACGCGATCGCGAGCACGGCCAGCACGAGGGCGACGTCGCGGCGCCACATGGCGCCGAACTCTAGCGCCCCACGCCAAAAACAAGGAGCCCGATTGGCTTTAGAGTCTCCGCGCGCGAAGCGCGCGGCCGAGCGAAGCGAGCGGGGAGTAGGGCCCCCGTCGGGCTTTGCCCGACGGGGACGAGGGGCGGAGCCCCTCGGTAAAATTGGCCAAGGGGCGGAGCCCCTCGGTCTCGTTAATGTAACGGGTGATAAGGCCCGTGGAGGACGCCGAGCACCGTCAGCCCGTCCTCCTGATCCACGTGGTAGAGGATGTAGTAGTCGTCGATCGCGAGGTAGTAGCAGCCGCCGATGCCCTGCAGGAGCGACGAGCCGGGGGGGTGCGGATCCTCGGCGAGGGCGATGATCGCTTCGCCGATGTCCCGGAGCGGGGTCTGCGGGATCGTCTCGAGCTCTCGGTACGCGCTGTAGGTGATGTTCAGCCGCCCCCGCATGGTCGCGTGGGTTATCGGCAGCGCCTCCGCGCTTCTTGAACGCGCATGTGCCCGCGTTTCCTCGAACTCTACGATTATGCAGGTGCTTTGTCGTCATCTTCCGAAGATGTGCCTTGCAATCGCGGTCACCCCTCGGTTAAGTTCTCGATGGTGCGGAGTGCTAGGTGCACGCCGTGAGCACAGGAGGGTGCGCACCGGATGCCTGCTAACGAGTCCGAGGTCGTCGTAGGCCGCCGCTACGTCGAGCGGGGCTTCCTCGACGCGGCCATGAAGCTCTTCGTCCGGAACGCGGAGCTGGTCACCGCTGCGGACTGGTCGAGCCTCGCGGACCGCTTGCTCGAGCGAAACCGTATTCCCGATGCGGTCCGCGTGTGTGAGCTGGGCGGTGTTCCGCTCCCGCGCGAGCGTCTCCTCGTCGCCGCCGACGGGTACCTCCGGCGGAAGGACGTGGACGGCGCGATCCGCCTGTACGAGCTCGCGGGCGCCGACCGCGAGCGCTGGACGCGCCTGGTCGACGTCCTGACCGCGCTGCCGGACCGTCAGCGACAGGCGGTCGAGATCGTCGAGCGCCACCTGCGGTCGAACGGCGAGCCGGAGCCGCCTCCCATCGAGGAGCCGACGCCGCACGCGAAGCCGGCCCGCCAGATCAAGGCGGTGAAGTAGCCTGAGCGGGCCGGCCGACTGGCTCCGGCCCGCGGTTCGGGGCGTTTCGCCCTATGTCCCCGGCGAGCAGCCCGGCCCCGGCCGCCGGGTCATCAAGCTCAACACGAACGAGAACCCGTACCCGCCGTCTCCGCGGGTTCTCGAGGCCCTTTCCAGAGTCGCCGACGCGAGCGTCCGGCTCTACCCCGACCCCGAGGCGCGCGCGCTTCGGGAGCTGGCCGCGGAGGTCTACGGGATACCGGTCGACCACATCCTCGTCGGCAACGGCTCGGACGAGCTCCTGGCGCTGCTCCTCCGCGCCACGATCGACCCGGGTGACCGTGTCGCATTCCCGGTCCCGACCTACAGCCTCTACGAGACCCTCGTCGCGGTCCAGGGCGGCGAGGTCGTTCGCGTCGCCTGGCCGGACGACTGGTCCGTTCCACCCACGCTCGCGACCGCGGGCGCGCGCGTCACGTTCCTCTGCAACCCCAACTCGCCATCGGGCACGCTCGTCGCGCGCGCGGACGTCGAGACGCTCGCCCGAGGCGTCGATGGCATCCTGGTCGTCGACGAGGCGTACGTCGACTTCGCGCGCGAGAACGCGCTCCCGCTCGTCGGACGGCTCGCGAACGTCGTCGTGCTCCGCACGTTCTCGAAGTCGTTCTCGCTCGCCGGACTCCGGGTCGGGATGGCCTTCGCGCATCCGGACCTCATAGCCGGGCTCCGGGTCGTGAAGGACTCCTACAACGTGACGCGCCTCTCGCTCGCGGCCGCGGTTGCCGCGCTCGAAGACCTGCCCGCCATGGAGGCGAACGTCGCGTGCATCCGGGCGACGCGGTCGCGGCTCACGGCGGAGCTCGGGCGACTCGAATTCCAGGTTCCGCCGTCGGAAGCGAACTTTGTGCTCGCGCGCCGTCCCGGCGCCGACCTCGGGCGGCTCGCGCGTGCGCTCGCGGCGCGGGACATCCTCGTGCGCCACTTCGCGAGCCGCGGGCTCGCGAACGCGCTGCGCATCACGGTCGGGACGGACGCGGAGATCGCCGCGCTCCTGGATGCACTCCGCGCGCTCGCGTAGCCATCGGCAGGCGACCACTCGGCCGTCGCGTCGCAGGCGGCCCTGCCGCATCCATTACCGGGGCTCGGTCTTGCCCACGAAGACCCTGTACCCGAGGATGCCCGTGTCGACATCAAGCTCCTGCCGACGTACACGTTGATCCGCTCGCATCCCGCCGTTTCCGCGGACTCCACGGCGAACTCCTTCGGCGGGTTGTTGATCGGGCTCGTGTCCCGCGATCAGGACCTCTATCGACCGTCCGTCGGGCCGTTGAGGTTTGACGAGTACGGCGCCTACGCCGGGCTCGTTACCCCTGACATTTGCAGCGGCCGGCATCGTCGCCGTCCCCCGTCGCGTGCTCCCGTGGCTCGTTGCCGGCGTCGTGTTCCTGATCGCCGCCACCGGGGATCTCCTGGGCCCGCTCTCACCCGGGGCTCTACTCCGAGCCGTCCCGGTGTTCTCGTCGGCGAGGGTGCCGTCGCGGTTCCTGATTCCGTTCACCCTGACCGCGGGCGTGATGGCCGCCTTCGGCGTCGATACGCTGCAGAAGCGTCTCGGGCGTTTCGGGAACGCGCTCGCGCACCTCGCGGTCGGTGCGCTGCTCATCGATTGCCGGTACGTCGCGTCACCGAATCTTCGCCACATGCATGGCGGCTTTGCGCTCAGCCTTCCGGACTCCACGGAGTTCCACCAGCTCGAGCTCCTCGCGGCGAGAACGCAAATACTCGCGTACGCCAAGGCCAATATGGGTGTCGTCAGGTGCTACGAGTACACCGCATTCGCGAGCGCGGTCCGGGGTGCGGATCAGCCATCCTATCGAGGCGAAGAATACCTCCTCGGGGTGGGCGACCTGCGCGCCACCGGGCTTCTGGCGGTCCGGGTGCCCGCGGGCTCGAGCCACGTTCGACTCGTCTACGGACGCGGCCCCCTCTGGATCGGCGTTGTCATCACCGCTTCGACGGCCCTCGTAGCCCTCCTGGCGGCGTTCCGCGCGTAGGGCAGCCGGCGGTCATCTCGCGACGGCGGGCTCGCCGCGATCGACATCGGGGTTGGTGGTCCCCACATCGTCCGGACCCCTGGCATCGCCGACCGAAAACAGCACGTCGGTCCCGTCTCGAGCCACGAGGCGGAGATCCTCGTCGCCGGGGCCGTCCACCAGCGTCATCCAGGGGAGGCGGCTGGCATGCAGACCGTATCGGCCTGGCTCGTACGGGCAGCGGTAGGGGCCTCCGGCCGTCGTGCGCCTTCCGACCTGGTCGAGGTGGACTAGGATCATCTCGATCCCGGTCTCGCGGCGAAGCGCCTCGAGCGCGTCATGATTCGGTAGTCGGCACGCGAGGCCCATGCGCTCCGAAAAGCCCGTCGGCCAGTAGCTGTCGTAGCCATTCAGGAGCTGCCGGCGGTGGAAGATCGAGCGGTACATGGCCTGCGCGTGCAGCCGCGGCCCGGCGTCCACCGGCAGCTCGAGAACCGGGCCTCCGGGAGCGGCGAGACGGCGGGTGAGCTCCGAGGACGGCGCGAGGGCTCGCTGCAGCGGGTAGGATCGGGGCAGCGGGGCACCCGACGGCGTGACGATCCCGATACCCGAGCTGTAGCCCGCGAACATCGTCGTCGCCACGACGGCGGCGACGAGAGTCCGCATCGGGGCGCCGCCCGGAATGCGACGCGCGCATTCGCTGAACGAGACGCCGGCGAGGAGAGAGAGGCCCATGAGGCTTCCGATCCCGAGGCGCGTCGAGGCGCGGACGACTTGGTAGAAGGGGAACCAGCCTGCGATGGCGAGGTGCGAGAAACGCTCGGGACGTGTCGGCCAGTTGACCACCGGCGTGAACGCGGCGACCAAACCGACGACAGTCCACAGGCCACCGTGAGCCCAGGCCTCGCGCGCCTCAGTCGGCGTCCGCCGGTACCGAGCCAGGAGGCGGCTGACGGCACCGGCTGCGATGAGCGCGAAGGCGGCCGCGGGTAGGCCAGCCGGAGAGTCCAGTGCAAATGGTCCGAGCGGAAGCGCGACGCGATTCCAGAGGAGCGCCGTGTACGGGCTCTGCCGGCGGATCTCGGGATTCTCGGCCCACACGAGGACGTACCCGCTGTAGGGGACGGCGAGGACCGCCGTGGCCACGACCAGGACGGCGAGCAACCGCAACCTCGCAGGACGGCTAGACGGCCGCACCAGGCGCGCCAGCGCGAGAACGCCGAGCGGGATCATCACCGCAGCGGCGACGTACGCGCTCGTGAGTCCCTGCAGGATCACGAGAGGAACGAGCCAGAACGCGGCGGCCTTCCGCCG
>Ga0070741_10002593_pt1 | contig 47815 bp, 49 predicted proteins | sample Coa_R1_4_FD_66440 | JGI IMG/M metagenome (GOLD analysis project Ga0070741, IMG submission 66440) | Surface soil microbial communities from Centralia Pennsylvania, which are recovering from an underground coalmine fire - Coalmine... | ecosystem: Environmental > Terrestrial > Soil > Unclassified ... | reverse complement strand
CTTTTGGGTTGTAACAGAGCGAGGGATAGATCGTAGCGAAAATCTGAGAGACGGCGCCGGCGGTTCCTATCTGCTCGGAGATCCTTCGCCGCGGGGCTCAGGATGACACCTTGGTGGGATCTACATTTATGGGCGACTATGGGCGACATCCGTGTTTGGGTTTCTGTTGAGTGCGGCTTGGTTGGGGCAGATAACAAAGCTCTTCAGGTGGGTCTGAGGCGTGGACAGCGATTGAGAGCATATGAATAAAAAACTATCCACAGGCATACACGTCGTTCTTGGCTTCCTGCTCGGGGTTGCGCTTAACGTAGCTGTCATCTGGATCGGATTTCTGATTTCCTCCCAGCTTCCGTATAACGCTACCCTGGATCGAATTGAGAGTTACGGGCTGGTTTTCATCGGTGTTTCACAACTGCTCTGGCAGGTCCCTGTCATCGTGCTACTCAGGCAGCTCAGGCGTCAGGGGAACAAAGGACTGGCTTTGGGCATGATTCTAGCCGCCTCGCTGACGGCTCTGCTCAACGCCACCTGCTGGGGGCTAATGTGGGGAGGCAAAATCAGGATTGGGGGCTGAAAACCGCTATTTTGCCTGTTTTCAGCTCTTTTTTACGAAACCGAAAGCCTGCCAGCGCCATCTAAATAATCGTAAGCACTTGGGTGGGAAGTACTTACCCTGGTACTGACAATTAGATTGTGCTAACATATTACGGTTTGCGTCTTTCCGCCTGCAGGCTGGCTTAGGCTTGCGGGCTTTACGCATTTATTCCCACCATTGATAAATACGAATAGCGTACGTCTATAAATACAGGACGAAGGCTGAAAAGGAACCTACTTGGCTCTGGACGATAAGTTCGACGACATTAAAAAGTTAATTGACGCGGGTAAAGAGAAGGGCTACCTGACCTACGATGAGGCCAATGACCTGATCCCCCATGACGTGCATTCACCCGAAGATCTTGACGATCTCATGAGCACGATCAGCACCCAGGGGATTGACATCGTGGAAGGCACCAAACCGCCTGCTACCGGTTTCGACAAGGCCGATGAACTCGAGGGCGGTGAAGAAGTTGACCTGGACCTCACCCCGGGGGCGCTGGAAAAGACCAATGACCCGGTGCGAATGTACCTGCGCGAAATGGGGACTGTGCCCCTGCTCACGCGCGAAGGCGAAGTGGAAATTGCCAAGCGCATCGAGCGCGGACAGAACCGCGTTCTGAAGGCGATTTCGCGCTCTCCCATTGTCATTAACGAAATCATTGCGCTGGGCGAAGACCTCAGGAAGGGTGTGCGCAGCATCAAGGAGATTGTTCCCTTTGATGAAGAAGAGGTCACCGACGAGATCATTGCCAAGCGCCTGAAAGACACTCTCAACCGCATTGACAACCTGACCAAGCACTATCGCAAGGCGCAGCAGCTTACCGAAAAGCTGGTGGATATTCCCGAGAAGAAGAAGCAGCGCGACCACCGCCGCGCCCGCTGGTCGCTGGGCCGCGAGATCGTGGAAATTTCCCGCGCCATCCGCGGTATCCGCTTTCTGAATCCCGAGCGCAAGCGGCTGATTGACCGGGTCAACAAGACGGTGGACGCCATGCGGCAGTTCGACCGGCAAATCCAGTCGCTGGAAAAGAAAGCCGAGGCCACCCGCAGCGAGGAGCTGAAGAAGGAATACCGCAAGAACCAGCGGCAGTTCAAAATCGATATGGAGCGGCTGGAAGCCGACGCCGGCGTGGATTATCAGGAGCTGCGCCGCACCCAGCGCGAGATTATCCAGGGCGATATGAACGCCGAGGTCGCCAAGCGCGAGCTCATTGAGGCCAACCTGCGCCTGGTGGTTTCCATCGCCAAAAAGTACACCAACCGCGGGCTGCAGTTCCTCGACCTGATTCAGGAAGGCAACATTGGTTTGATGAAGGCAGTGGACAAGTTCGAGTACCGCCGTGGTTACAAGTTCTCGACCTACGCCACCTGGTGGATTCGGCAGGCCATCACGCGCGCCATCGCCGACCAGGCGCGCACCATCCGCATTCCGGTGCACATGATCGAGACCATCAACAAGCTCATTCGCACCTCGCGGCAATTGGTGCAGGAGCTGGGACGCGAGCCTACGTCGGAAGAAATTGCCCGGCGCATGGATATCCCGGTGGCCAAGGTCCGCAAGGTCCTGAAGATCGCGCAAGAACCTATTTCGCTGGAGACCCCGATTGGCGAGGAAGAAGATTCGCACCTTGGCGACTTCATCGAAGACCGCGCCGTGGTCTCGCCTGCCGAGGCCGTGATCAATGTGAACCTCAAGGAGCAGACCGCTCACGTTTTGCGCACCCTGACCGCGCGCGAAGAGAAGGTCATCAAGATGCGCTTCGGCCTGGAAGATGGCAGCGAGCACACCCTGGAAGAGGTGGGCCAGTCGTTCACGGTAACGCGTGAACGCATCCGGCAAATCGAGGCCAAGGCGCTGCGCAAGCTGCGACATCCGTCGCGCTCGCGCAAGCTGCGCGCTTTCATGGACGGCCTTCGCGACTAACCGATTGTCATAACCTGAAAATATAGGCACAGCCGGCCTCGGCTGTGCCTTTTTCTGTTCCCCTCTGCCCCACGGTTGCTATACCATTCCTCCGCTTCCTAAATTCTAAGGAGAACTCTATGCAATTTCTGCCGGTAGTGGTGGCTGCGCTGTCAACGATGGTCATCGGGTTCCTGTGGTATTCTCCGCTGCTGTTCGCCAAGCCCTGGATGCTGGCTTCGGGTTACGACATCAATGACAAAGAACGGATGGAAAAAATGCGCAAGGAGGCAGGGCCCATGTACTTGCGTGCATTTTTAGCCTCGTTGCTGACCGCCTTTGTTTTGTGGAGGTTCTTCCATATGCTGGGAATTGCTTCGATTGCTGGCGGAATCGAAACGGCCATCCTGGCATGTGTGGGATTCAATATCACCACCAAATACACCGACATGCTTTTTCTGCGGCAGCATTACCTGTTATTCCTCATCAACAGCGGATATCAGCTCGCCTGCTATGCCGCCATGGGAGCCATCCTCGGCGGCTGGCGTGCAGGTTAATTTTCTGCCACAGGTTTGCACGAATTTGTCACGATTCATTGTGATTGTGTGGCACAGACGTCCACGGCTGTGCCTTTCTTGCCACTGCGCTGAATGCGCATTGAATTACTTCCGCGTTTTCCTATCTGTTTCCACAAGAAACAAAAGTTTTGAACAGTTATTCCACAAGTATATTTCACGGGGCCTTGTGCCCAAATCTCTACTCAGGCAAAGTCATAACAACAACAGAGTTTGGCGCTCGGGCGCACTCGGTTGCTGATGGCGCAGCTTCCGTCATGGCGAAGCCGGCGGAATCCTGGAACCCAGGCACCAGTCAGCGCAGCTACAACGCAGTTGCGTTGTAGAGCAGAGTCGCCAACTAGTGGAGTGCACGTGCACTCCAAAAAAATGACCGCAGTCCGTGCGGCTGGCTCGGACTGCGGTTCATTGTTGTGAGCTGAAAATAGTGCCATAATCCTTATTCAAAGACTCTGGCGCTGAGCGGTTTATTTAATCCTGCGGACCAATAGCCCTTGGCCACCACCGACCTGAATCTCGATCGCAGCATGCCGGCCAGCCTTGACGCTGAGCGCTCCATCCTCGGAGCTGTCCTTCTGGACAACGACATTCTTCCCCAGGCTGCCGAAAGCCTGCGCGCCGACGATTTTTCTCTCGACTCCCATCGCCGCATTTACATGCGCATGTTGGAGCTGAACGAGACCGGACGTCCCATTGATATCATCACCCTGACCGAAGAGCTCAGCCGCAAGAAGGAAGTTGAGTCCGTGGGCGGGGTGGCATATCTCTCGTCGCTGACGGAAGGTTTGCCACGGCGCGAGAACATCGAGCATTACGTCAAGATTGTCAAAGATAAGGCCCTGCTGCGCGGACTGATCCACGCGGCGCAGAGCGCCATTTCGCACGCCCTCGACCAATCGGATACGACGGAAGAAATAATCGATGCTGCCGAATCGGCCATCTTCCAGATCTCCGAAAGCCGCATCGGGCGCGGCTTTTTGGGGATCAAAGAAATCGTCAAAGAATCTTTTGGCTCGGTGGACGCGCTCTACAACCGCGGACAGCGCATCACCGGCCTTGAAACTTATTTTGAAGAGCTGGATGGAATGACCAGCGGCCTGCAGCCCTCCGATCTCATTATCATTGCCGGACGGCCTTCCATGGGCAAAACCGCTTTTGCCATGAACATCGCTGAAAATGCGGCTGTGCTCGGAGGCAAAGTGGTGGGCGTCTTTTCGCTGGAAATGTCGCGCGAGGCGTTGCTCATGCGCCTGCTGTGCTCGCACGCCAAGGTGGATTCGCACAAGCTGCGCACCGGATTTTTAGGACGCGATGACTATCAGAAGCTCGCGCATGCGCTGGCCGGCCTGGGCGACTCCAGGATTTTCATCGATGATACGCCGGGAATTTCTCTGCACGAGATGCGCGCCAAGGCGCGGCGTCTGCAGCAGGCGGAAAAACAACTTGACCTGCTCATTGTTGATTACCTGCAGCTCATGTCCATCACCTCCGCGGGGGGCCGCCGCCCTGAGAATCGTACGCAAGAAGTCAGCGCCATCTCCCGCGGGCTTAAAGCTCTGGCCAAAGAAATGCGCGTCCCCGTGATTGCACTCTCGCAGTTGAGCCGCGCCCCCGAAAGCCGCGGCGGAGACCACCGTCCCCAGCTCGCCGACCTTCGGGAGTCCGGCTCCATCGAGCAGGATGCCGACGTAGTGGCTTTTATCTTCCGCGAAGAGGTTTACATGAAGGCCGAGGACGCTGAAGCTCAAGGGCTCAGCGGAGTTGCTGAGCTGATGATTGCCAAGCAGCGCAACGGCCCCACCGGCAGCATCAAGATGGCATTCATCAAACCCTCAACCCGATTTGCCAACCTAGATCGCGATTCCATGCAGATGGGCGAATAATTTCGAGCGCCCGGACGAGTTGAAAGCACAGATGTTCACTTACGCGACAAGATAATCAACTCCATCCCTTCTTGACCGGCAGACTTCAGGATCAGTCGTAATCCCAGCGCGATTGCTCGTTCTCCATTTATAATGCGCTCACAACAGGAACCGTATGCGCCCCACATGGGCGGAGGTTTCGCTCTCCGCGCTTCAACACAATTTTCGCACCATTCAGGACTTCGTTGATCCTCTCGCCCTGGTGTGCGCTGTGGTCAAGGCGGATGCTTACGGCCACGGCGCCGCCGAGTGTGCTCGCGCCCTGCAGCAGGTAGGCTGCGGATGGTTTGGCGTAACCTCGCCCGATGAAGGCTTGCAACTGCGTTCAGAGGGAATTACTGGACGCATCCTGTTGATGTCAGGCTTCTGGCGCGGGGAGGAAGAGGCGATTATTCAGCACAACCTCACTCCCGCCGTCTGGGATTGGAACCAAATCGAGCTGCTGGAGGCTGCGGCGCACAAGCATTCTGGCGGAGGCGAGCCTGGACCGCGCGTCCCGGTGCATCTCAAGGTCGATACCGGAATGGGGCGGCTGGGGTTGGGAGTGAGTGAAATCGGAGCCTTTGCCAACACCATCAAAGCCGCAAAACATGTGTTCCTCGAAGGCATGTTCACGCATCTGGCTTCGGCAGAAATCCTGGGCGCGCCTGATAATGAAGCCCAGGTGGGCCGCTTTGAAGATGCGGTCAGCGCCGCCATTCAAAACGGACTGACGCCCACTTACTGCCACATGGCTAACAGCGCAGCCATCGCCGGCCGCGACGGCACCTGGCGAAATATGGTGCGGCCGGGAATCGCGCTCTACGGCTACTTTCTGCCTTTTACCTCGGCGGCCACGGGCGCCCTGGAAGAAGCTCTTGAGCTGCCGGTCAAGCCTGTGCTCACGTGGAAGACGCGTATCCATTCGGTGCGCAATTTTCCCGCCAAGTCTCCCATTGGTTACAACGGGGCTTATGTCACCGCCGCCCCGGCGCGCATCGCAGTGCTTCCTGTGGGATATGCCGATGGCCTGAATCGCCAGCTCTCCTCGCGTGGACGCGTGATCGTACGCCACGAGTATGCCCCCATCGTCGGCAACATCAGCATGGATATGACTACCATTGACGTCACCGGCATTCCCGGCGTCGATGTTGGAGACGAGGTTATCCTTATCGGGTCCAGTGAAGAGCGCCGCGTCAGCGCATGGGAACAGGCCCTGCCCGGCATACTCGAGCTCTACGCGGAGGGCGCAAAACGCCACATTACCGCATGGGAACACGCCAATATTTGCCACACCATCCCCTATGAGATTCTGTGTAACATCTCTAAACGTGTCCCCAGGAAATATGTGGAGTAACAGGGTTTTGATTTAACGGAACGATCCGCAAAATCTGCGGTTAGGTTTTTCTTGAAACTCGAAATCGGAAACTCGAAGCTTGCCCTGGATTTTCTCGATTCCTTTCGGGAAAAATGGCAGCCCATTTCACTCGTAGTGCTCATCGGCTGGCTTGTCTTTTACCTCTTTTTCCTGCTGTACGCGCTTCTCGATCACAGCGGCTTTCTGTTTATCGATAATGCCAACCTGATCGTGCACGAAGCTGGGCACCTACTGTTCAGCTACCTCGGCCAGACCCTGATGATCTGGGGCGGCACCATTTTCGAGTTGTTTGTCCCTTTTGCGCTGGCGATTTACTTTGCATATCGCCGCCAGCCGGCCGCCACAGCTTTTTGTTCTTTTTTCTTCTTTGAAAACTTTCTCTATATTGCAACTTACATGGCTGATGCGCGTGCGCAGGAGCTGCCTCTGGTCACGGTCGGCGACTCCGACTATGTGGAACACGATTGGTTTTATATCTTTTCCCACCTCGGCATATTGCAACATGACGTGCAGGTCGCGGCATTTATTCGCGCGCTGGGATGGTTGGGCATGCTGGCCACGGTAGGTTGGCTGGTATGGCGATGGAAGCGATCCTCGATAACGCCGTAATTCCCGATGCCATACATGCGGTAAACCACGGCAAACCATCGTTGCCGTGCATTGTCGTGGCCGCAGCACTTCTCGAATTTAATTCAAGGTTGGTACACTAATCTCACATGCGCAAGCTCTATGAAAAGTGGATGACCAACTGGGAGACCCGGCTTACCACCGCTGACACCAACCGCATTGTGCGCCCTTTTGAATGGGGCATTGAATGGACGCGCACCTGGCCGTTCGTCAACGGCAATTACCCCCAGAGCGCCGAGGCTTATGAGCGCTACCTGCATGATCTCAACGAGACCATCGTTCGCCACAGCGACGAATTCTTTTCTTACGACGTGCCCACAGATTTCCGCCTGGAACGGCGCAAATTGCAGCTGTTTGCCACCCGCAGCCGCCCACAGGACGAAGACAGGCTTAAAGATAAAGAAGGCGACTTCCTGCGTTTCACCTCTCCTGTGCGCACGCCGTATCCGGAAAATAATCTGATGAATGCGCGCTGGTTCCCGGCAAAGGAAAAAAATGGGACCACTCATAAGCGCGCCGTCGTGGTGCTGCCTCATTGGAATTCTGACGCCATCAGTCACAACTCTATTTGCACGGCATTGAACTGGTTTGGAATTTCAGCCTTGCGCATGAGTTCGCCATATCACGATATCCGCCGACCGGTTGAGCTTACCCGCGCCGATTACGCGGTGAGTTCCAACGTGGCCCGCACCATTGACGCTACCCGCCAGGCCGTCATTGATCTCCGCTGCTGCCTCGATTGGCTCGCGCAGCAGGGATACACCCAGTTCGGCGTCATGGGCACCAGCCTGGGCTCCTGTTATGCCTTCCTGGCCAGCGCGCACGATGAGCGCCTGCGCGTCAACGTGTTTAACCATGCCTCCACCTATTTTGCTGACGTGGTCTGGACCGGACAATCGACGCGCCACATCCGCGAAAGCCTGGAATCAACCATCGATCTGGAAAGCCTGCGCCACGCATGGATGTCGATCAGTCCTACTTCTTACGTTGAGCAGTTTGCCCGCACGCCCAAGAAGTCACTGGTCATCTACGCGAAGTACGATTTAACCTTCCTGCCTGAGTATTCCCGCAGAGTCGTGGAAGAATTCTCGCGCCGCAACTTTGACTTCAGGGCGGTCGAACTGCCCTGCGGCCACTACACCACAGGCGAAACCCCCTACAAATATCTAGACGGCTATCACATCGTGAAATATCTGGTGCGGGCATTCGGCCAGCTTTAGCGAAACATAAAAATAGCGCGAGCACAGAAATCGAAACCCCGAACTCAAGGTTGAGACCGCTGCAGCGAGCCCCGCGATTTTCTGGTCAGATCAAAGTACTACTACTAGCGAAGCCGGTTACTAAAGTGCAAAGTACTTCGGCCATCTGTCGGGAAGTGGTAACCATGAGAGACAATCAATTCCGAGCACCCTCCCCCTAACGGGTGTGATGCGCAATCAGGTTCGTTTCTTGGGGTTGGCCGACAACAAGAGCGAACTTGGTTGCGTTTTTTATTTGAAGGTTCGGCAACGCCCGTTGCTCGCCTCGCGTTCAGCTCACCTAAGTTCCATATTTCTCTTGCCAGGAATATTACGTGAAGTTGATGGAGGGGTATCTGAGCCGAGAATTTCTACCGTGAGCGAGTGGTGGCGTTGATGTGGGTAGCGTTTTGTGCTTCGAACCGGTGGCTAAGCCATTGCTCGAGGTCACGCTGCATCTTAGGGTCCATATGCTGAAAGCGGATACCAACGCCATGGTTCTCTTTGTGCCAGGTGATCTCGCCCTTGACTTCAATCCGCAGGCCTCCGGGCAGGAAGAAGCGCACGCGCAACGCCGCTTGGGCTTCCAGTCGCATGGGCAACTTCACCGCCATGCCGCCCTCGCTCAGGTTGAGGATTCTGCAGCGCATTTCCTTGCCTTCCGCCAGTGTGATCTGGGCTTCAGACTCAATGGCATTGCGGAAATAACGCCGCTGCTCGCGCTTCATCAAACCTTGCGCGGCGCGCAGGGTGCGGGTAACGCGATCGACGGTGAGCGGTTTATCCAGGACAAAGTTGGCCCCCAGATCAAAGGCTTCACGCACGGTAGTGCCACCGTTGATGATGGCAAAGGCCATCGCCCGCTTGCTGGAAGGGCTGCTGCGCAACTGCTGCAAAACGTCTTTGCCACCCTGCATGTCGTCACAATCGACTACAAGGGCGTCAAAACGGCGGGTATTGACAAACTCAATTGCCTGCGCAGAGTTTGTTCCCACCTGACAGAGGATGTTGGCACTGTCTAAAACCTGGCGGACAACGCGTAATGCTTCCGGGTCATGTACAAAAAGTAGGGCTTGCAACGGCATAGCGCCCTAATCTTACTAAAACCAGCTTTCCCAAACCAGCCCCAAAATTTTATGATGCTAACTAAGGGAGAATTACATTTGAAAGTCAAGGGAAACCCAACCTTAGAGGTGCTTGAGCCTGTAACGTTAGCCGGCCGTGTGGTCCGCCTGGAACCGTTGCGGCCGGAACACGCGGAGGCGATGTGGGAAGTTGCCAAAGACTCGATGGAAGACATCTTCCGCTGGATTCCCTACCCCATGCGTACACTGGATGACTTCTCCCGATTGATTCATTCAGTTTTGGAAGAACAGAAGCGCGGGCAATCGTTGCCATTTACCACCATCGAACAAAGGTCGGGAAAAATCATCGGCAGCACGAGATTTATGAGCATGGATCTGGCCAATCGCAAAGTCGAAATCGGCTCAACCTGGATCGCGCCCGCCTGGCAGCGCACCGCGGTCAATACCGAGGCCAAATATCTCATGCTGTGCCACGCATTCGAGAATTGGAACTGTTTGCGCGTCGAACTCAAGACCGATGCGCTGAATCAAAAATCACGCAACGCGATCCTGCGGGTCGGCGCCAAGGAAGAAGGTACGCTGCGCAAACATATGGTTACCTCAAGCGGCCGGGTGCGCGACACAGTATATTTCAGCATCCTCGATACGGAATGGCCGGAGGTAAAACTTCGGCTGCAGGAGCGGCTCAACTGTGGGCCTGCTTAATTGAAATTACCGCCTAATTAACGATGCGTACCGCTCCCTTTGCCGGCAGCGCATCACGCAACTCGGCGACGGTCTTTTTCAGCACTGGATGCCGCACGCCAGGGGCAATCTCGGCCAGCGGCGCCAGTACGAAGCGCCGCTCATGCATCGCCGGGTGGGGAATGGTCAGCCCTGCCGTATCAACAACCGAATTGCCGAATAATAGAATGTCAATATCGATGGACCGAGGGCCTTTGGGCTGTGTGCGCTTTCGTCCCATCTCCTTTTCGATTCCCAGGATTGCCTTCATGAGTTGCTTGGGCATGAGCTCAGTTTCGAGCGCGACGGCGCAATTCAGGAACCAGGGCTGTTGCGTTATTTCCATCGGCTCGGTTTCAAAAAGGGAAGAAGTGGCAGTAATCTTTCCCAGTTCCCCCAGCCTGGCAATGGCGATAGAGATTTGTCTTTGGCGGTCGCCGATATTCGATCCCAGCGATAGATAGACAGTCTTTTTCAAGAAGTGAATCCTCGTAATGATGGAACGCAGAAGGATCATGCGGCACCGCGCCCGCCCCCGGGCTGCCGTGGGTCCTCGGCTTGCCCTTTATGCCGATGGCAAAGTTGCAGTGCCTACGGAATCACGATACTGGAGCCCTGCGGCGCAGCGATGGAGTCGCTGCGCTCGGGGAATTGCTCGCACAAAAAATCCACAAAAGCACGCGAGCGGGGGCGTCCCGAACTCCGCGAATACGCCATGCGCACCAGGAAAACCAGCGCCAGCAGTACATCGCTATCGCGCAGCGAAGAGTACCCCACATGTTTCTGTTCCATCTCCCGGTATTCAGCCAACATGTTTTCCACGCCGCTGATGATGGCTTGCTGCACCGGCGAGGTGTTGGCTCCGCCGACATGCAAGCCCGAGTTCACCAATGTCTGCTGCTTCTGAGCCAGGGTAGTGACGGCAGCAATCAAGTCGCTGTCGCGAAGCGTGCGGTCGGCGCGCGCCGATTTTGCCAGCGCGAAACTTAACCCGGTGAGCAGAGGTTCGCGCTCATAGAGAAACTGCTCGCGGATTTCCACTTCAGGAAAAAGAGCGGCCCTGGGCAAGTCTTTTAAGGCGTGGTGCTCATGCTTGCGCGCCTCCTGCAAATAAACGCAGTCGTTAGGACAGTCGAGCGTAATCTCGCGCTGCTCACCACAACAAACGGCGCAGATCCTGTCATGCACAGCCGGACAAAAGCGCTTTGGTTTCCGTAAGTTACAGAGGGTGCAACTCATGTTCCCCTATTTTCTCATGCGGCATGCCACGCATCCTAAGGCGCCCGCCTGAGCCTTTCCGGGATATGCCCGCCCTCGTTCCAGGCAGGCAGAATGCGGTTTTCCACAGCCTGAACTGCATGGCAGCCGCATAAAATCTGGCAAAAATGCTTCTCAAGTGCGGGAAACTGTTGTACCATGCGGTTATCGAGCGTTTTTTGCTCGCTAATTCAAGGAGGAATTTCAATGGCAGCAGGTATGACCAAATCCCAAATCGTGCGACACTTGGCCGAAAAAGTTGGCACTAACAACAAAATGGCCGCAACATTCCTCGAGACCCTCGCTGACACAGCGATCAAAGAGACCAAAAAGAACGACATCTTCGTCCTTCCCGGTATCGGCCGCTTGGTGAAGGCGCACCGCAAAGCCCGCATGGGCCGTAACCCTCAAACTGGAGAAGCTATCCAGATCAAAGCCAAGACCGTCGTGAAGTTCCGCGTGGCCAAGGCCGCAAAAGATGCCATTGCCCCCAAAGGCAAGTAGTCCGCTCGTATCTCCCTGTGAAGTTTCAAAAATTAAAGGCCGGATTCGTTAAGCCGGCCTTTGTAAGCAGTACTCAGTTGTCGGTACTCGGTACTCAGTTAAAACTTCCCGATTAGGAATTGTCCATCAACATTCGAGCGCAATTTTAAGTTGGAGTGTAATTTTCACAACTGAGTACCGGGTACTGAGTACTAACTTTCCACTCCCGCCGGCACCGCTCCCTTTTTAGGACGCCTGTTCGCTTGAAGAATCTTCTTCCGCAACCGCAGCGTTTTTGGCGTGACTTCCACGAACTCATCGTCTTCAATGAACTCAATCGCCTGTTCTAAGCTCAGCGCCTTGTGCGGAACCAGTCGAATCGCTTCATCGGCCGTTGAAGCGCGCATGTTGGTAAGCTTTTTCTCGCGTACCGCGTTTACGTCCAGGTCAACCTCGCGCGCATTCTCACCGACAATCATGCCCTCGTAGACGTCCTCGCCCGGCCCGGTGAACAGTTCGCCGCGCTCCTGCAGGTTCCACAGAGCATAGGCCGTGGTCTTGCCGGGGCGATCAGAGATGAGCGCGCCCGTGAGCCGGTGCGGAATCTCGCCCAACCATTCGCTATAGCCTTCAAAGATAGAATTCAACACGGCCGTGCCGCGGGTGTCGGTCAGCAACTCGCTGCGCAGGCCGATCAACCCCCGGCTGGGAATGCTGAATTCCAACCGCACCCGCCCATAACCATGGTTGTGCATCCTGGTCATCTGCCCTTTGCGGGCTCCCAGCTTTTCAATCACTACGCCTACAAAATTTTCCGGCACATCGATCACCAGTTTTTCCGTGGGCTCCAGCAGCTTGCCGGTTTTGGCATCGCGGCGGGTAATGATCTCCGGCTTGCCTACCATGAGCTCATATCCTTCGCGCCGCATGGTTTCAATGAGGATCGAAAGCTGCAGCTCGCCTCGTCCCATGACCTTGAAGGTATCTGTACTGGCAGATTCCTCGACCTTGAGCGAGACATTGGTCAACAGCTCTTTCTGCAGGCGCTCGCGCAGGTTGCGCGAGGTAACATATTGCCCCTCGCGTCCGGCAAAAGGAGAGGTGTTGATGGTGAATTGCATGGCGATTGTAGGCTCGTCAATCGCGATGGCCGCCAGTGGCGCCGGATTCTCTGCATTCGTAATGGTTTCGCCGATGGTAATGCCTTCCACTCCCGCCACCGCCACAATATCGCCCAGTTCGGTCTCAACGATGTCTGTGCGCTTCAATCCGCTGAATGAAAATAGTTTTGTGATGCGTATCTTTTGCAGAGAGCCATCGAGCTTGGCAATAGCCACATCTTCGCCTGTTTTCAACGTGCCATTGACCACGCGCGCAATGGCCAGCCGTCCCAGGTAGTCGCTGTAATCAAGGTTGGCTACCAGCACCTGCAGCGTGGCCGCCGCATCGCCGGCAGGCGCGGGAATGGTTTCCAGGATCGCATCAAACAGCACCTTCAAATCTGCGCCTGGTTGCTCGGCCGAGGTTGAAGCAGTGCCCGCCTTGGCATTGGTATAGAGCACGGGAAAGTCGAGTTGCTCTTCTTTCGCGTCGAGGTCAATGAACAGGTCGTAGATTTCGTTCAGCACCTCTTGTGGACGCGCGTCCGGGCGGTCAATCTTGTTCATGACAACAATCGGAGGCAGCCCCGCCTCGAGCGCCTTGCCCAGCACATAGCGTGTCTGTGGCAGCGGGCCTTCGCTGGCGTCTACCAGCAGCATCACGCCATCTACCATCTTTAAGGCGCGCTCAACTTCGCCGCCAAAGTCGGCGTGGCCAGGCGTATCCACGATGTTGATTTTCACGTTGTGATAAAAAATGGCGGTATTTTTGGCCAGTATGGTGATGCCGCGCTCGCGCTCCAGTTCGTTGGAGTCCATGACCCGCTCGGCCACGACTTCATTGGCGCGAAAGGTCCCGCTCTGCCGCAGCATGGCGTCTACCAGTGTCGTCTTACCGTGGTCAACGTGGGCGATGATAGCTAAATTACGAATGCTCATAGGATGTATATCAATTCTATTTGATAACTCGGATATTCGTTCATATACACTGCCGAGTGTGCCTGTCTATCCCTGCTATCTAGATTATTCTAGATTAATCTTGTATAAACCGGATGGACTATAATTATTCTGGAGGCTTCGTATGGCAAAAGGCACAATCAAAATTGGTCCTGAAATCGATAAAAAAATCTACTCCGAGTTTTGCCGAATAGCCAAGCAAAATGGCCAGTCGCAGCGCTTTCTGCTGGAAAAAGCCTTAGAACACTATATTCAGTTCGTAGTACCGTCCCAGGGTACGGTGCGGCCGGAGGTGATGGCTCATTTTCGTCGCTCCACCGACAAAAACCGCGAGCTGCATCGACGGCTGGCCCGCTAAATGGCGGAACATATTTACCTCACGATCGCTGAAGTCATAGAAATGCATCGGCAACTGATTGAAGAATTTGGCGGTCCTCAAGGATTGCGTGACCGGGGAGCACTCGATGCTGCCATTTTTCGTCCTCAAACGGGGTACTACACCAGTCTTGCCGAGGAAGCAGCGGCCCTTATGGAATCACTGGTGAATAACCACGCTTTTCTCGATGGGAACAAGCGAATCAGTTTTGCTGCCAGCGATACGTTTCTCCGTCTCAACGGCTTCTGTTTGGAAGTTGAGCCGGCGTCAGCACACAAGTTTATTGTTGAAGCCATCGCTACGGGAGAATTTCGCTTTGGGCAGATTCGCGATTGGATTTCTGCCTCTATGAAGCCTTTAGCTGTTAGCTGAACCAAAAGCTAGAAATATAAGAGCTACTTCTGCAAGTTTGCCCGCATCCCCCGTTCGAATCTCAAGACCGCTTGTCAGTCCACATTCCAGTCATCGCGGTAAAACGCTTTGGCTGAATGCTGATTGCCGAGCGGGCCGAATGATACTTACCTAAGTAACTTTACTTGCCGGGATACTAAGCCTAAGCTGAAACTGGAAACATGAACCCTGAAACCAATTCCGACATGGGCATCGAACGGCAGCCGCAAGGCTCGCGCATCAGCATGCGCCGGGTCGCAATCATGGTCGCGATCATGATGTCGATTGGGCTGCTGGCCATCCGTTCCGGAGCCATGCAGGCCATCATGGATATCCTGACCGGGCATCAGCTTCCCATGGGCGGCGCGCCCGTAGCGGCTACGAATTCCAAACTCTCCGAGCATGAGATTGAATACATCAACAGCCGTGAACCGCAGGAGCAGATGGAGCGTCTGCTGGCCGCTGCCGTCAACCACGACGTAGGCGCAACTGAGATGATCGAGGAAAAGGTCGCGGGCTGGCATGGGCATCTCAAGCGCAGCAAGCAATGGGAAACGCTGAGCGAAACCGCGCTTTATTCCAATGACTTGAGGGTGCGTGCCGCCGCTATCGAAATTGAGCTGGCGGTGAACCAGATGGATAAGTCGCGCGATACGGCGATGGCGCTATGGCATGCCGGCGAAGACAATCCGAAATCGCGGCCATTCAACGCATGGGAGCTGGGTATGCTCGCCAACCGCGGTGTTGAGCCCGATCTGATCCACGAGTGGCTGCAAACCTGGGCGCACGACCCTGACCAGCAGACGCGCTTCTGGTCGGTCGAAGGCCTGGCCCACATCGGGACCGACGATACGATTAAAGATTTTCTCGACGTGCTGCGCAATGACCCATCGATGGACGTGCGCGAGCGCGCCGGCTGCAGTCTGGCCAAGAGCGGCATGCTTACCCGTGAGCAGCGCATGAAGGCCGTCCCCGGATTGATTGACCTGAGCGACGACCCCGACCTGAATTCCGTAACCCGCAACTGGGTCTACCAGGCGCTGCGCGAGATTACCGATGTCACCCTGCCCAACGACCCTGCCGCCTGGCGCAACTGGTACAGCCAGCATGGCACCGAGCAACTTGAAAAATTTAAATCTGCAGGAAGTTCAGTACTGGGGAACAGCTAGAGCATTTTCGAGGTTCTAGATTTCAGAGGATAAACAATCCTACTCTGTCGAAAGCTGGCGCGCAGCGCCCCGAAAAGTCTACATCAAGCCTGAAGATGCTCTAGAGCCGCCGGAACTGGTCCGCCTACGCCGCCTTTTGCACAAAGATGCCAGAGAAGTATTGGCGGTAGCGAAGGGCTGTGATTCCCCACAAAATTACGACAACGATCGCCAGCGGCAGGCCACTGCGCTCCATGAGCAGATGAAAGAAAAAGATGTTCACGATCACCGGGCCAAGAAGCACAAGCCCCAGCGGCACGTAGCGGTTCACCAACAGAAGCACGCCACCCACGACTTGGAGCGCACTCACAACGTACACGTAATGCGACTGGAAGAGTGCGCCGATGAACTGGCCAGCCGTTCCTGAAGGCATGGGCCCCATTGGAATAAAGTGCAAAAAACCATTCAGCCCGAATACAAGAAAGATCAGGCCAAGCAGAATGCGTGCGATCAAGGCTGCAATTTTCATTCATTTCCCTTTCTGAATCAGCATATTATTGAAATCAACAGATGCGTAATTGTTTTGGGCGATGCAGAAAATTCGTCACTGAGAACTACTTAAAATTCGAGCCGCCAACGGAATGTCGCTGAAGTAACGGGCTTGGCGGTCGTGACAGCGAGCCGCTCGCCGCGCTGCTGCTGTTCTCCTTTATCGGTCGATCCCGGCAGGCCGGGCCCCATAACAATATTCGGCTCGGGTTTTATTAGGGCATCGGCGGGAAGCTCAAGGCGGACCGACATACGGGCGGCCTGCAACACTCTGTCTTGCTGCGAGTCCCCATTCGCCGGGCTCGAGCGTGCTGGCTCAAAGTTTACTTTGACTTCGTACTCCTTGGTTCCGGGTTTTTTACCATTGTCCCCGTTTTGGCTTCCATTCTCATGCCTGAACTTAGTATCGGCATGAAGCAACTCAGTATAGAGATGCCGTTGTCTGCTCCGGATGTGATCGGTAATGACGATCGTCTGCCACCCACTCGATGCCACCGAAGCCGGTCCCTCACGTTCGAAGCGGATACGGCGGCGGAAGCGCGTTAGACCCAATTTGGCATCGTAGGCTGGCGCGGCCTCGCCTTCGAGGTCAAAGCTTTTGCCAGAAAGCTTTGCCTTGGTGATGCGCACACCATTGAGCTGATCATAAGGAAAGTCATACCAGGCGTTATGTCCGTTGCCTTCATTGCCCTGGCCGCGGCCATCCACCAGCAGCGTATTATGGTGCGCCGAGAGCGGGACGCCCGCGTATCCGGAATCACCGGTCAGATATTGTCCATGTGCGAAGAGAATAAAGCTGTTGGCGTCAGGGTGGGCATGTCCTAATTCAAGATGCCAGTCGGGAATCTGGGGCAGCAGCGCAGCGGTGTGGTGGCCCTCCGGCGGGCCGCACTTGAAGGCAATGGCGGTTGCGTCTGCGCTCCAATCGGTGCGCCAATAGACAACTTCGTTATCACGGAAGTAATGCCAGTGCGGCAGGCTCTCGATAGGGTCGGCGGGCAGCTTGTCGTCATACCAGACCAGAGACCACCAGTCTTCGGCATTAAGGTGGGCCAGACTTTCCATCCAGTGGGCAACGCCTTGGATCTGCGAGTCGTGAAAGTGCGAAGCCAGATCATAGAGCAGGTTGTAGCTGGTAAGAAAGTGGCCGCCGGGATGGCTGCGCGCCCAATCCTCTCCTTGGTGGGCCCGGGTCAGCGGCCCCTCGAACGCGTCGCCAAAGTCGAACATGGTCTGGCCGCCAGGCGCCATGCTGTGGGCTACGTAGAGATGCATTTGCCGCAGGCCGGGCTGATTGAACAGGTCTTCTCCTGTTGCGTGCAGATGGGCGTCAAGGTAATGGATGATCCAGGGCGTGACGAAGATCCAGTATTCAAAGCTTTCGTAATAATAGCCATCGGGAGAATAGGTCTGCAGCACGCGGTCAAAGATGGCCCGCGACAAGGCGGCCCACTTTGGGGCGTCCGGGACCTCGTCATACAGGGCATAGGCTGCGATACCCAATCCTGAGATAGGAATAAAGACGTGGTTCTGGCTGTAAGAATACGTCGTTCCCGATTTGGGAGAGTAATAGTCGTAAAGCAGGCCCGCCTGCCTGGTAATCTTCTCGCGATAGCGCGTACGGTCAGCTTCAGGGAGATCATGGTAGAGCAGGTCGTATCCGACACTCATGCCATAGAGCAGGTGCCCGGCCGCGAGGTCAACGTTGGGCTGGTGGTAGGCGTATCCCCAAATATCGTAAGAAACGGCGGCATCCATGTATTTGCGGGCAGCGGCCAGATATTTCTGGTCACCTTCGATCTTGTAGGCGAAGGCGGCTTCCGCAATTGCCAGCCCGACTTCGTTCTGTGCGCGGCGCGCTCCAGCCGGCGGAGGCGGAGGGTCGCCCTTCAATGCCCGAACGCTCGCCAGCGCGCGAGCCCATAGTTCCTTCTGGCTGCCATGCGCCCGCTCGCGCAAAGTCGCCAGTTCAGAATCGGTGAAGTATAGGCGGGGATGAACCCCCACAAACTCGGGTCGCAGCTTGGAATTCAGCGAGGAAATCACATCGGCGAGTGGAGGGTTCCCGCTTTTTCCCGGGTTTTGCTTTGGGCCAAGGGTTTCGTGAGCATCTTGCGCCCCAAGAGAGCGGAATAGAAGAAGCGGCAGAGATAGCAATAACAGTCGATAGATCATTTGGTCTGGAGAATTGTATAAGCAGTGGGCATCTGGCGCTCAGCAATCAGCATTTGGCCCCGCCTGGGAATTTATGTTCCCTGGAGTTGGAATTTTTGACTCTGTTTTTTCTGGTGTTCCACAAGTAAGCGTCTTGACTAAATGCCAAGTGCCAAAGGCTGAGTGCTATTTTCTCGCGGCCCGTGCTTTTTGCAGTCCGGTTTTGGCGGCTTGGCTGCCGGGATCAGTTTGCAGGGCGCGTTGAAAAGAACTTATCGCTCCCTGATAATCCTGCATTGCCATTTGCCTGTAACCCTGCATCACGAATTGTTCTGCGGCGGCCTGGTTTCCACGGCCTGATGTGGATGAGTTATTCGACCCATTGTTCGTATTGGTCTGTGGAACGGGAGTGGGCGCCGGACGCGGATTCGTAGTATTCGTTCTGTTGTTTTGTTCCGAGCGCCACACCGGTTCCTCCGCTTCACGCGGGGCAACCACTGTGATTTCGTTCAAGACATCGCGCACGCCCAGCACCTCGCGCGCCAGATTTCCGGCAATTTCAGATTCGTAGGGTTTGCCGACCGTGCCCGTCAGGGTTACTACGCCATTTTGCACCGAGGCATGAACAGAGGCGTGTTGCAACGGCTCAGAGCGGGCCAAGGCGTCGGTCACATCCTGCATGATGCGCGCGTCATCCTGGGCCGACTGGACCGACACCGAATGCGGACCCGATTCCACCTGCTTCACGATCATACCTACAAGCAGCAGCGCGGCGATGATGCCTCCGATAATAAGGAATTTTTTCCAATCGAAGGGGGTGCTGCCATGCGCTGCCGGCTTGCCTCGCCGCAGCTTGGTTTCGTCGAAAACTGTGCCCCCGTGCTCGGCCATGTAGGTACCGGTCGTGGTGGCGTGTGCCGGCGTCAGCACGGCGACGTTGCGCTGGGGTTGAATCTGCCCGGTGGGAACCGCCATCGGCGGTGGCGCTGTGCGCTGCGGAAGGGGACCTGATACCGGAGTCAGCCGAGGGCCGGGCGGATTAACGGGGCCGCTCGGCATATCGGGTCTGACAATGGGAGGAATAGGGGTCTTCAACACGCGGTCCATTGCCGCCACCATTTCATCGGCCGATTGAAAGCGCTTGACGCGGTCCTTTTCCAGGGACTTCATGATCAGCGCGGAAACAGATTGTGCTATGCCCGCCGGCGGTGTGGGCGGCGTTTGCAGATGATGAATCAGGAAGCCGATTGGAGTATCGGAATTGAAGGGCAGCTTGCCGGTGATCATCTCGTAAAGCACAATGCCCAGAGAATAGAGATCAGAGCGCCCGTCAATGTGCTCGCCAATCTTGCCGGAGGCCTGCTCCGGTGAAACATATTGCGGCGTTCCCACCACCATGCCGGTCTGGGTGGCATTGCGATTTCCTTCAAAGCTGGGGTCGGCCATTTTAGCAATGCCGAAGTCCAGCACTTTTACCAGGTCCTGCGTGCTCTCGACCTGTCCAGGCTGAGGCACAAGCAGTATGTTGTCTGGCTTAATGTCGCGATGGACGATGCCCAGCTTATGGGCAGCGCCCAGCGCCGCTGCCACCTGCTTGCAAATGTTCAGGGCGCGGGGAATGGGTATGGGATTGGTGCCGTGAATCCAGGAGCGCAGATTCCTGCCCTGCACGTATTCCATCACAATGAACGGACGGCCATCTTCAGTCGTATCAAAATCATCAAGCTGCACCGCATTGGCATGACGCAGCTTGCGGGTGATGATGGCTTCGTTCTTAAAGCGCTTGAGAAAATCCGGATCATTGAGCAGCTTGTTGTTGACAACTTTGATTGCCCGGATTTCATTAAAGGTGAGGTGCCGCGCCTTGTACACCGCGGCCATGCCGCCGATGCCCACCTTGTCCAGGACCTCATATTTGTCGCGGATGATCATCCCCGGCATGAGGTCAGAGACTTCCCGGAGAGACTCTCGGTCCTTGGGACAGGACTCGGTTTCGTTGGGAAAAATGCTATGACAGCTTTCGCAATACTTCATTGATTGTGGTCTCAATGCAATGGGTAAAAAAAGCCCATTGATTTTGGAGCCAATATGGACCCAAGGGAGAGTACTCTACAAATGATATCCCTGAATCTCCCCGAAGCCAAGCACCAAGCGTTGAAACCGGAAGGAAACGAAGCCGAATGGTAAAATTCAACTCTACCCCAGGACCGACCCTTAATTAAGGAAAGCGCCTTACATGGCCCTAACTTTGCAAGTAGATTCCCTGCGGCAGGTCACCGTGATTGCCTGCAAGGGGATTATCGTTTTTGGCCAGGAGTCTGATTGCTTGCGCGCCAAGGTGAAGGACCTGCTTTGCCAAAAGAATTCTTCGAGTCCATCGCCGGTTGCTGATGCAGCACCGATAGCGAGCGCGTCTTTGGTTCTGGACCTGTCTCAGATTCAGTACATAGATAGCGGCGGTCTGGGGGCGCTGGTAGCGGTGCTGACTTCGGCGCGCGCCTGTGGCGGTGACCTGAGGCTGGCAGGATTAAATGAACGGGTTTCCCGCGTGCTGAAAACCACCCGTCTGGACCGCGTGTTTCGGATTCATTCCAGCGTTGAGCTGGCGGTCAATGCTTTTCACGCCAGGGCTACGGTCCAAAAATGAAGCCTGAGCCAGCAAGCCAAGCGCCCAGCCGCGTGCTGATTGTGGAAGACGAGCCTTCCATGCGCACGCTCTTGCACAAAATTCTTGCGGGCGCAGGGTTTTCTGTGGAAGAGGCCAGCGATGGGATGGAAGGCCTGGAACGGCTCACGCGCCACGAGTTCGATGTAGTGCTGCTCGACGTCTGGATGCCGCGCATGAACGGTCTTGAGGTATTAAGCGAGCTGCACCGGCGTGGCTCGAACCAAAGAGTCATCCTCATGACCGCAGATCATGCCCCAGAGACGCTGCTGCGGGCGGTTCGCGAGCAGGCCAGCCTGTACATCAGCAAACCGTTTTCTTCCGAGGAACTGCTGGGAACCGTGTGCAAGGTGCTGGCATGCCCAGTGCAGCCGGCGATTGAAGTCCTCTCGGCCAAGCCGGATTGGGTGCAGCTTCTGGTGCCTTGCCAGCCGGAAGTTGTGGACCGCATCCAGTCATTTCTCATGGGACTCGACGCCGACTTACCGCTGCAAATTCGCGAATCCCTCGGCCATGCTTTTCATGAACTGCTATTGAATGCCATCGAGTGGGGCGGCAAATTCGATCCTAATCTGAAAGTGCATGTCGCCTGCCTGCGCACAAAAAGAATGATCATGTATCGCATCGCCGATCCTGGCGCCGGGTTCCGCTTTGATTCGCTCAAGCATGCCGCGATCAACAATCCGGAAGAAGGCTCGATCGAGCACCTCAAGGTGCGCGAGGAAAAAGGCCTGCGCCCCGGAGGATTCGGAATTCTCATGACCCGCTTCATGGTAGACGAGCTGCTCTATAACGAGAAGCAGAACGAAGTAATCTTTATCAAATATCTGGATTAGTGTGTTGTGACCTGAACGTTGTGACCTGAACAAAGAGAAACATTTATCGAGACACGGATTGAGAGACTGTGGAAAAATTCAATTTCTTATCATTCCGGGGAGCAACGCGACCAGGAATCCATATGAGCTTTCAGGGTTTATGGGTGGCACACCATAAGTCCTCGATACAATAGGGATTCCTCCACTTCGTGTCGGAATGACAAATGCAAGCATGATGGTGAATCCCACATTTTCTGGCCACCGCCGGCGCTTCGGTATAATTTGTGCAGATTCTATGAGCAGCCCCCGTCGTCTACTGTGCTGTTTTTTCCTGCTCGCCGGTGCGGCAGGCTTTCCTGGTGCAGCTCAAACCCAGTCGAACCAGCAAACGCAAAAGGTTCCTACAATCGATGGTGGCGCCGGCCCCTGCTCGCTGGAACTCACCGTAACCACCCCCGATACGAAGCCAGTCTACGCCGCTACTATCAAAGTTCACATAGCCTACGGCTTCGCCGGGCTCCATAAGCTTGATCTCGATGCGGGCACCGATGCCGATGGCAAAGTAAAGTTCATTGGACTTCCCTCTCGCGTGCATCGGCCGCCACTGGAGTTTCAGGCTTTCAAAGACCGGTTGGCGGGCATAGCAACCTACAATCCCGACTCCGAGTGCCAGGCAAAACACGACATCATACTGGAGACGCCGAAGCCCCCGGTGAGCAAGTAGCATGATGCCGAATGCCTGCATGAAGCTCCGAAGCTCGATTGCATGGGAAGCTTCTACGCTCCTTAGCGTCGTTTGCCTGTCCCGGCGCGCCGTGGGCGGTTTAATTTTTGTATTACTGTCCGTGCTGATGCCTGCCTGCATCGCCGGCCAGGACAACTATGAGATACAGGTTTATGGCGCAGATACTGTCGAACCGGGCTCGACCATGGTCGAGTTGCACAGCAACTTTACAGTCACGGGAAGCAAGGTCGTAACCGATGGCGTAGCTCCCACCAACCATGCCGAGCACGAAACCATCGAGATCACGCAGGGCATCAACTCCTGGTTTGAAACTGGTTTTTACATTTTCACCAGCATGCGCAGCGGCGATGGATGGGACTGGGTCGGCGACCATATTCGTCCGCGCGTGCGCGTGCCTGAAAGTTGGCACTGGCCAGTGGGCGTCAGCCTCTCTAACGAAGTTGGGTATCAGCGCCGTAAGTTTTCCGTGGATACATGGTCATGGGAGATGCGTCCGATCATCGATAAAAAAATCGGCGCCTGGTATCTCGCATTCAATCCCACATTTGACCGCGCACTGCATGGTCCCGATGTCTCCCGGGGCTTTGAGTTCTCGCCTAACGCAAAAGTTTCGTTCGACATCAACCCCAAGATCGCTCTCGGCATGGAATACTACGGCGCCCTCGGTCCGGTGGATAGCTTTGACCGGTTGCACGATCAACAGCAGCAGTTTTTCCCCTCGATTGACCTGAACGTTTCGCCCGACTGGGAGATCAACTTCGGCGTGGGTGTGGGCGCAACCCATGGCGCCGATCACTTGATCGTCAAAGGAATCCTGGGACGCCGGTTCAGCTTTCGCCACAAGAGCGGCAGGGTGAGAACTGGAACGTACTAAGCAAGCGAAATGGGTCAATGCGATCTTTAATTTTGGAAACAGTATTAAGTAAACCGCAAGTCTACTCTAAGTTATCCGCCTGATTGTGAGATCTCCCATCCTCAGCCAGCATTCGCTATCAATCTCAAGTCTTAATCCAGCCAGAACGGTTCAACTCCGGCAAGTTTGAGACGCCCAGGGAGGGACTCTTGCGTTTGAATTCTGTCTTTAGCTTCTTTTCTCTGTTGCTGGCCTTTTCGTGCGCTGCCCTTGGCCAGGCCCCGGCAAATTTTGTAGCCGCCACGCCAGCCGCCGAGACGGCTACTGCGCCGCCAGAAGCTGCTGCAGTAGCGCCGGCGGTGTTGCCCGAAGCCCCGATCGTCAAACCAGCCATGACGCCGCCGCAAGCCGCCACGATGATGCCGCCAGCGATATTGCCTGAACCGCCGGTCATCAAGCAGGCCATCGCGCTGCCGGAAGCTCCCAGCCATCGTTTCTTCGACAAGACCAATCTCTGGTTGCATATGGGCGCGGTGGCCGGAGAGACTGCGGATTTAATCACCACGCGCCGCGTCATCCAACTGGGTGGTAGAGAAGGAGACCCGCTGGCCAAACCTTTTGTCCGCGCCGGAATCGGAGGGCAGATGGTGGGGACTTACGCGCTCGGCGAGGGCAGCTCGTTGCTGGCTTCGTATCTGCTGCACCGCAGCGGCCACCATCGGCTGGAGCGTTTCGTCCCAATTGCCGTCTCCATCATTGAGAGCCTGGCCGCGGCTTCCAACATACGCACCGAACAACACATACGAGCGCGGTCAGCATTGGTCCATTGAAAAAAGAATTCGACTGGAGACTTGGCGCAAGCCTCACTCCTGAGGAACAATGTAAGGGCTCGAGGACTTCCTGAACTGAGTACTGGGGACTGCTTAAGCGCTCTTGTGTTTTCTCGACGCGCTTTTCGACCGGGAGTTGTGAGCGGGTTTCCTGCTTCGCGAGATAGTGTTTGTCTTGTTTCCGGATATCACCCGCACCTCGCGTTTTTTTACCGGCATCACTGCCACTTCGGTGATCACGTCGCTGGGTACGGTATCGCCGAACAAGCGTGACATGTAGTCCTGTTTGCAGGGCACTGAGCAGAAATGGACCGCGAGCCAATCGACGGCCTGGTCTTCATCCCACTTGGAAAGAAATGTGATTTCGCGACGAGCTGCCTTCACGCCAATGTTCTCTGCGGCGAAGCCCAGTATCCATTCTTCGTCTTTTCCTTTGAGTCTTCGGCAGTTGTCGCACTCGTAACGCAGCATAAATCACCCTCCGCAGATTGATTAGAAGCCGGGCGGCCATCCACAGTTGGCTGAGGGCTGCAATTGCTTACAACAAATTATTTGTTTTCAATGCATTGCACTCGTTACTCGTCAGGAATCATGGAACTGGTTTCGTCGCTGTCACAGCAGCTTGCAAGCTTCGTCGAACGCCAGACGCGGACTGCGGGGAAATAACTTCGCCGGATCGCCGTAGCCCAGGTTGCACAGGAAGTTCGATTTCACTCGATTGCTGGGCGCGGCCTCTTCGGGAGTAGAAACTGAAAAGAATTCTTCGTCTATCTTGGCATTGTCGAAGCCGGACATGGGACCACAATCCAATCCCAATGAGCGCGCGGCAAGAATGAAATAAGCGCCCTGCAAACTGCCATTGCGAAAGGCAGTGACTTCGGCCAGCTCGGGCGAGTGGGCAAACCACTCGCGTGCTCCGGGATTATGAGGAAAAAGCTGGGGCAGCAGCTCATAGAACTTCAAATCGTGAGCAATGATGGCCGTTACCGGGGCCTTCATGGTCTTTTCCACGTTGGGCGGCGAGAGCGCCGGTTTCAGCCTTTGTTTTGCCTCGGGCGTGCGCAAGAAAAGAATGCGCGCCGGCGAACAGTTGGCGCTGGTGGGTCCCCACTTCATCAGGTCATAGAGCTGGTGCAGAAGCTCGTCACTCACCGGCTTGTCAAGCCAGCTATTGTGGGTCCTGGCTTTGCGGAAGAGAGTATCAAGGGCCTGGTCGCTTACGGGGTCGCTCATTGGAGGGTTCCTTTCGTTGGAGAATAAAGCAGGTTGTGTTCTTGAAAATAAAATTGGATTGTCAGGATTTAAATGTGCATGCAGTAGTGCTTTTAGATCACAGATAAAGGTACCTGCGCTGTCCATCGCACATCAATGAATTAGCCCAGAGCTTCCAAATCTGTGTGAGAACTTGAAGGGCCCGTCCCTACGGGACTAGCATCATTTGTGCGTACACCCAACGCTGAAAGCGCTGGGCTAATACGTTACCCTTCGGGGTTGTCTCTTTGTTGCGTACAATTTGATGCGTACAAAATGTTACGTTCAAAATTGTGTCCGCACACAGACTTAACGGTTTTAGACTTACCATACCGGACGCATGTCGCTGGACGTACCACCCGCTGCCGGAACATAGCATTTCAGAGTGTAATCCATCACCATGCGATCGGCGTTGAAGCGCCAGCCCAGGGTGCGGATGGTGCGCTTCATGCGCTTGATCCAGCCGCGCGGCAGACCATCATGGTCGCGATGGTAGTAGAGGGGAATCACCTCTTCGCGCAGCACGCGGTACAGGTCTTCCCCATCGCGGGTGTCGTGCATGGTCATATTGGAGTGGGTCCTGCCTGTGCCGATGGCAAAGCCGTTCAGGCCGTCGTATGCTTCAGCCCACCAGCCGTCGAGCACAGAGAGATTAAGGCCGCCGTTCAACACCACCTTCTGGCCGCTGGTGCCGGAAGCCTCCAGCGGACGCCGGGGGTTATTGAGCCACACATCAACGCCCTGAACGAAGTGGCGTCCTACATTAATGTCGTAGTCTTCAACGAAGACAAATTTGTCGGCGAACAGCGGGTCACGCATCAATTCGGCAATCTGCTGCAGGACCCGCTTGCCGGGTTCGTCGCGCGGGTGGGCTTTGCCGGAGAAAACGAATTGCACCGGACGCTTGGGATCATTGACCACCGAGGCCAGCTTTTCGATATCCGCCAGCAGTAGATTGGCGCGCTTATAAGTGGCAAAGCGGCGGGCAAAGCCGATGGTGAGAGCATCTGGGCTCAACACGCGGGTAAGCATTTGCAGGGTCTCGAGCGGCTCGCCGCGGCGTTCTGCCTGCTCGATGGCACGGCGGCGGACAAATTCCAGCAGACGCGACTTCAGGCTGAGATGAGTTTCCCAGAGCTCACCGTCGTTTACGTTTTCAATTCCATCCCAGGTGCGCGGTTCGCTGCTGTGCATGTGCCAGTTGGTGCCCAGATGGCGGTCATAGAGGCGGAACATCTGCGGCGCCAGCCAGGTGGGGACGTGCACGCCGTTGGTGATGTGTCCGATGGGAACGGCGTCTTCGGGTTTGTCTGGATACAAGCCTGTCCACATGGCGCGCGAGACTTCACCGTGCAGCGCCGAAACCGCATTGGCACGTCGCGAGAATTTCAATCCCAGCACTGTAAGACAGAATTCCTCGTGCGGGTTTCCGTTGGGTTCGCGTCCAAGATCCATGAGTCTTTCGCGAGACAGACCCAGAAGATCGCGCAACGGTCCAAGATGCTCTTCAATGAGTTCTCCATTAAAGCGGTCGTGCCCGGCGGGCACCGGAGTGTGGGTGGTGAACACCACTTCGCGCGAGACGCGAGGCACGGCATCGTCGAAGCCCAGACCCTCCTCCTGCATACGATTGCGAACGGCTTCGAGCACGGCAAATACGCTGTGGCCTTCGTTGAGGTGAAGCACGCCGGGGGTAATGCCCATGGCCTTCAGGGCGCGGAAGCCCCCAATCCCGAGCAATAACTCCTGGCGAATACGGATTCGTCCGTCGCCGCCGTAGAGGCGGGAGGTAAGTTCGCGATCTTCAGGAGAGTTGCCCTCCACATTGGAATCGAGCAGCAGCAGATCGCAGCGTCCTACCTTCATGCGCCACACCTTGGCGCGAATGGCGCAGCCACGGGTTTCGATTTGCACCATCACTGGCTCGCCGCTGGTGCTGATTGCTGGTTCCATAGGCAGCTGGTTAATGTCGGTCTGCAGATACTCTTCCTGCTGCCAGCCATTGCGGTCGAGCCGTTGGCGGAAGTATCCCTGGCCGTAAAACAGCCCGATGCCGATCAACGGGATGTCAAGATCAGATGCGCTTTTGATGTGATCGCCGGCAAGAACGCCGAGACCGCCGGAATATACCGGAATGGATTCGTGCAATCCAAATTCGGCGGAAAAATATGCCACCGGACGAGGCCTCAGTACGCCGGCGTAGCGAGCACCCCAGGTACGATCGGCCTCGAGATATTCGCGCTGGCGGCGGTAGGCATAATTGATGCGGCCATGCAACACCTGGTCTTCGGCGCGCCGTTTGATTCCAGCCAGCGGAATTTCTCCCAGCAGCGAGATGGGATTGTGATTGAGCTGGCGCCAGCGAATGGGATCAAGATCGCGGAACAGGCTGGTGGAATCGCTATCCCAACTCCACCACAGGTTGCGTGCCAGCGACCAGAGGCGCTCTTGCACGGGAGCGATAAAACGATCAAGCGTGCGCGCCTCGCTCACCACCGGGGCAACTTCGGCGGCGGCCTCAACCAGCATGCGAATTTCATCTTCGTGGAACACGCGAGCCTCGGTGGTTTGAACCACGAGCACACCCTGGAGGATGCCACGATCGATGAGGGGAACGCCGAGGAAAGATTGATAGGCGTCTTCGCCGGCCTCGCTGAAATATTTGAAACGGGGATGGTTTTTCACCTGCTCCACGCTCACCGGGCGCACCTGCTCGGCCACCAGGCCAGCCAGACCTTCATTCACGGCCATGCGCAGGGCGCCGATGCATTGCGGACGAAGTCCGATGGTTGCGGCCAGCACCAGGTTGGCGCGGTCCGGCTCCAGCAGGTAGGCCGAACAAACGTCGGTCCTGAAACGTTTGGCAATCAAAGCAACCACGTTCATCAGGGTTTCGGCCGGCTTGCCGCCCTCTTTCGCGAGATTGCCGATTTCTTCCAACGTCAAGACGTGATTGGCGTCACGCGTAAGAACCGCCTGACTCATGATCTGAACTCCCCCCGGGTGTTGCAGTCTAACTATATCTGGTGCTGTGGGCCATTTTCTCGCACCTTTTGATTTTGGTCTACCGGCTGAACCCATTAGACGGGCAGGCAATCACTGCGTGGACCGCACGGCGGCTGTTCCGCGCCAGACGTTTTCTCGCCAGAAAGAACTCTAAATGGGAGCCTACCGCAAGTCCAATCTAAATTGTTTATCGTGAATATAAGCGGCGAAAGTTTGATCAAGGCAACGCGCGGCGGCTTTTTGTAGGATGATTAAAAGAGGAGAAAACATGCCCCGAAACTTCGATGAGCTCTCGGAAAAAGAAATATTGGCGCTGGCCATTTCCCTGGAAGAAGAAGACGCGCGCATCTATGCCGACTTTGCCGATGGAGTGCGGGGAGACTACCCGGCGACAGCACGGATGTTTGAAGAGATGCAGGCGGAAGAAGAAGGCCATCGCGCCAGCCTGACCGAACAATTCCGGCAGCGCTTCGGCGAACACATCCCGCTGATTCGCCGGCAAGACATTAAGGGTTTCGCCCCGCGCCGTCCGGTGTGGCTGGTGCGGCCGCTGGGCATCAACGTGGTACGAAAGCAAATCGAGATCATGGAACTTGAAACTCGCCGTTTCTACGAACGGGCCGCGCAAAGAATCGGCGATCTCTCTACCCGCAAACTGCTCGACGATCTGGCTGCGGCAGAACGCAAGCACTATGCGAATGCCGGATCGCTGGAAGAAAAGCACCTCACCGCCGGCGCACGCGCCGAAGAAGATGCCGCGCACCGCCGCCTGTTCGTGCTGCAGATCGTGCAGCCCGGCCTTGCCGGCCTGATGGATGGTTCGGTTTCCACCTTGGCGCCTTTGTTTGCCGCCGCGCTGGCCACGCGAAGCAGTTGGGCGGCTTTTCTTGTTGGGATGGCGGCATCGCTGGGAGCGGGCATCTCAATGGGATTCGCCGAAGGACTTTCGGATGACGGCTCACTCACCGGGCGCGGACGTCCGTGGTTGCGAGGCTCCATCTGTGGTCTGATGACCACGGCCGGCGGGCTCGGCCACACCCTGCCGTTCCTGATCTCTAGTTTTCATGTTGCCATGATGGCGGCTACGGCTGTGGTCGTGGTGGAGTTGGCCATCATAAGTTATATCCGCCATCGTTTTATGGAGACACCGCTGGTGTCGGCGGCTGTCCAGGTGATGCTGGGTGGAGTGCTGGTGTTCCTGACCGGGATTCTGATTGGCAGCTCATAGCATCAAGCGCCAGAGCCTGCGTTATTCATGAGCACGCCCAGGACCGGCCCATTGTCAAAGCATGGATTTTCTCCCGTGCCGCAAGACGTCCTGCGGCTTTAGCCACTGAGGTTTGATGTCTAGGGCTTTGGCCAAAAATCCGTATTTTCTACTATATTTTCTCTGCCTGCATCTTCCTGCTCGATGTGGCAGTGATCATGATGATTCTGCATCACAACTGAGAACACTCTTCACTTGCGCAAGACCGCACTAAAAAAGGTGTTACCTGCTGTGCCGTCTTACGTCAAAGCTAAATGAGGGTAAATTTACGATGCTTATGAGACGGGCGATACTTTGTCTTGCCTTAATGTTTTGCGCTTCCGCCATTGCCCAAACCCAGACCATGGCAGGCGAGTGGCCGAAGGCCTCGGCCGCCGAGAGCGGACTTTCCGAAGCCAAGCTGCATTCGCTTGAGACGGCGATCCATGGCGGCGAGTTCACTAAAATCGGCAGTGTTCTAATCGCCCGCCATGGCAAGCTGGTCTATGAGGGCTATTTCGACGGCGATGCCGACTCGCTGCGCGATACCCGCTCGGCCACCAAAAATGTTACCGGCATGCTGGTGGGCATCGCTATCGCTGAAGGCAAACTCAGCGGGGTTGACGCTAAAGTGCTCTCCCTACTGCCGGAGCGCGCCCGCAAGATTCAGAATCCTGATCCACGCAAAGCGGCCATTACGGTTGAAGATTTTCTCACCATGAGCTCTCCGCTCGAATGCGACGACTGGAACGATGCCTCCCGCGGCAACGAAGAGCGCATGTATGTTGTGGAAGACTGGGCACAGTTCATCCTCGACCTGCCCATTCGCGGACACATGCATCTGGGCGAGAAAGTTGAGCCACCTCCCTACGGCCGCTACTTCAGCTACTGCACCGGAGGTGTGTTTACGCTGAGCGAGGTGCTGGCCAAGGTCACCGGCATGCGTACTGACCATTACGCGCAACAGAAGCTGTTTTCCCCACTCGGCATCAGCAACGTGCAATGGGTATACTCGCCGCTGAATGTTCCGCAGACCGGCGGCGGATTGCGCCTCACCAGCCGCGACCTGCTCAAGATCGCGCAACTCTATCTCGATGGCGGTGTATGGCAGGGCAAGCGCATCGTCAGCGAATCGTGGGTGCGAAGTTCCATTCAGCCGCACGCGCAGATTGACGAAACTACTAATTACGGATATCTCTGGTGGCTCAAATCGTTCAAGAGCGGCGAGAAAACCTATCCCGCGTTCTACATAACAGGTAATGGCGGCAACAAAGCGCTGGCGATTCCCGCGCTCGATATGACCGTCGTAATCACCAGCACGAACTACAACACCCACGGCATGCACGAACAAACCGATAAAATCCTGGCGGACTACGTGCTGGCTGCGGTGGAGAAATGAAATCGATTCGAGTACTCTGCTTGGGAGTGTTTAACACTCCTTACCTTCGTGCCCTTTGTGGTTTGACTTTTTCTTCTTCCACCAGCGCAAACTGCAGTTTTCGCTGCATACGGTCAATCCTGTCGAGAATGACTTTCACTCTGTTACCCAGAGAATATTTTTTCTTCGTTCGCTCGCCGATAATTTCGCGGGTATTTTCGCGGTAGGTGAAGCGGTCTCCCGCGAGGCTGTCGAGGGGCACCAGGCCTTCGATGAACATGTCTTCCAGTTCAACAAACAAGCCATATTTGGTCACGCTGACGATCAGGGCCGAAAATTCGTCGCCGATGCGGTCTTGCATGAACTTGATCTTCTTCCACTCCATCAGCTCGCGTTCGGCGTCGTCGGCGCGGCGTTCGGATTGGCTGCTGATCTCAGCCAGATAGTGGAGCTCTTCTTCGGTGTAAGGGGCTTTTGTTGCTTTGGATTGGGCTTCTGGTTTGGAATCGGTTTTCATAAAATGCCTCGAAGAGCTTGCCTTGTTTGTTCAGGGTCTAAAGCCCAAGTGCTGTCAGCAGCACACGGCACGAGTAAAACTCGCGACCTGATATAAGTTTCGTAGCCACTCTGCGCCATATTTGTTCTTTCAATGTTTTCCGTGCTTGCCGGCCTGTGCGCGGTCGCGCTTCGACCACGGCGACGGAGCCTCGCTATGCGCCGGCGTGCCGCGACCCTCGCCTACCTCTTGCAAAACTGCTTTCAGGATGCGATGCACCAGCAGGTCCGGATACCTTCTGATCGGCGAGGTAAAGTGCGTATAGGTCGGGGCGGCCAATGCGAAGTGGCCTTCGTTTTTCTCGGAATAGCGTGCCTGCTTGAGCGAACGCAGCATTAAGAAAGATAAAATCCGCTCTTCCGGCTTGCCCGCGATCTTCTGCGTCAGCTTCTGGTACATGCGCGGCGTGATGTGGACCTCTTCGGGAATCTCAATCTCCCGCGCGTTTTTTCCGCTGCCATGCCGGGCACGCTTATCCGCTTTGAGCTGCACTCGCTGGATAGGCAGCGCGCCCACGCCCAGCGAGTATCCAAACCTGGCCGCGATGGTCTCAAAGTCATAGACTTTCTTGGGATCTGGTTTTTCGTGGATACGATAAATCGCCGGCACTCCCTGTTGTTCCAGGTACGAAGCCACGCTCTCGTTAGCGGCCAGCATGAACTCTTCGATCAGCCGATGGGCATCATTGCGCTCGGAGCGGGTTACGCCCTTCATCAGCCCCTGCTCATCAAACTCGATCACCGGCTCGGGCAGGTCAAAATCAATGGAGCCGCGCCGCACCCGCTTGCGATTCAATATCTGCGCCAGCTCGCCCATCAATTCAAAGGTCGGGACCAGCGGCGCATAACGCTGCCGCAGTTTGGCATCGCCTTCCAGAATAAGGTTCACATCGGTATAGGTCATGCGCTCGGCCGAGCGGATCACCCCCGGCATCAGCTCATAGCCCAGCACCTCGCCCTGGCGGTCAATTTCCATGATGCAGCTCATCACCAGCCGGTCGAGCTTTGGACGCAGGCTGCAGATGTCCGTCGAAAGCTCCACCGGCAGCATGGGAACCGCGCGGTCGGGAAAATAGACCGAAGTCCCGCGCAGCTTGGCTTCGCTGTCGAGCGGGGTTTCGGGCTCCACGTAGTGGGCCACGTCGGCAATATGCACCTGCAGCTCGAAGTGGCCGTTGGGCAGCTTGCGGGCGGTCACAGCGTCATCGAAGTCGCGCGCGGTCTCGCCGTCAATGGTGACGATAGGAAGCTGACGGAAGTCGCGCCGCTGCTTCAGCTCGTTGGCCGGGATGACATTAGGGATGTCCTGCGCCTCGGCGATCACATCCGGCGGAAAGCGGTGTGGCAGGTGGTATTTGCGGATGATGATCTCCACATCCACGCCAAAGTCGTCTTCCCGTCCCAGGATCTCAACCACCCGGCCGCGCGGGTTCTGTGTTGCCGTGGGCCAGTCGGTGATCTCTACGTCGACGATCACGCCTTCCAGGTCATCATAAGTCTTCGTTCGCCGCCCTTCGCCCCCCAGCACGCGATGCACTGCCGCCTTAGCAGGCTTATGCGCCCGCTGTTGCCCACCTTCGTCCTGGTCCGATGGAGCTTCGGGATATTCCATCCCGCGGGGAATCACAATCTCGTGGGTAATCTTGTCGTCCATGGGAACAACGATGTTGTGCCGGTTCCCATAATGGAAAACCCCCCCCACCGTAGCGTGCTCGCGGCTCAGGATGCGGATAATCCGTCCCTCAACCCGTTCACCGGCGCCGGGACGGCCGAAGCGTCCGCTTTGGCGCCCGCCATCGGAGCGTCCGCGAAAGCCAGGGCCCCTGCCATCGCCGCGCCCGCCACCGTCGCGTGAGGCCATCTCCACCAGAACGCGGTCGCCGTGCATGGCATTGGCCATGGCATGAGGAGGGATAAAGATGTCGCCATCAATCTTCTGCCGCAGCGCCTCATCTTCCGGCAGCACGAAGCCAAAGCCGTCGCGGTGCATGGTCAGCCTGCCAGCCACGAGGTTCTTGCCGGCGGCAGCTTCGGGCAGGGTAAAGCGGTCGCGCTCCAGCTCCAGCAGCTCGCCTTTGCGGACCATCGCCCGCAGCCGTTGCGCCAGCTCCCGCCGCTCATTGCCGCGTATGCCCAGCTCGCGCACAAGCTGCTTATACCCGGCGGTGCGTTTGGGCTGGCTGTGTATTTTCTGGACGATGGTGGCATTGTCTAACATTCAAAAGCCTTCAATTCGCAAGTTTTTAGCACTCAGCATTCAGCAATCAGCATTCAGTCCCTGAGCAAGCTGGAAGGGATATGGAATAGGATGCTCTTTTTCGAGCATTCTGCAAAACAGCCCTCAGCGACACTCCTTCGGCCTGTCAGCCTCGCCGGCTCACAGCAAGATGATCCGATATTCAGTCGTTCTCCGTGCCTCTGTGTCTCCGTGGTGAAATATTGCTTTGGCTAAATGCCAAGCGCTAATGGCTAATCACAAAACTCTTCCGGGACAGAATGCTGAGTGCTGAATGCTCTCTGCTACTTTTCACTTAACACCATAGTAAGCGCGAATGGTTAGCAACTCTAGGGTCTTTCTCTAATATAAGAAATGCCCGCGCGGTAGGAATATTTACATCGCAGTAACTGTCACCGGCATTGGCCAATGCCATTCGGCAATCGGCAAGCGCGCATTAATTCAGCTTTTCTGAATTTCAAAACGCAGATTCCTGTTTGGCACGGTACATGCCTCCGACAAATGTATTCTCCCCCAGCACTACGCCGAAAGGAATTGAACACCATGTGGAAGCCCACGAATCAGCCCAGCACTCCGGAGACAAAAACTTCGGGATCTGAAAAACCCGCCACCGTCACCACCCCCCCAACAACAACCAGCGCCGTCAGCAACAACGTGCTCGCGACTTCCGAGCCCACCCCGGTTGCCGCCCCCCGCAACGCCCTGATGTCCACCACCGAACAGGCGACCATTGGAAAATCGCTGGTCATCAAAGGCGAGGTCACCGGTTCCGAGTCCTTATATATTGATGGCCGTGTCGAAGGCTCCATCAATCTTACCGGCAACCGGGTTACCGTGGGCCGCAACGGCGTAGTCTCGGCCAACATCACCGCCCGCGAGGTCGTGGTGATCGGCAAGGTGAAGGGCAACCTCACCGCCAGCGACCGCGTGGATATCCGCAATGAAGGCTCCCTCGTCGGTGATGTGATTGCCCAGCGCATCAGCATCGAAGACGGCGCCTACTTCAAGGGCGGCATTGATATCCAGAAGCCGAACCAGAAGGCCAACGGCGCTGACCGTCAGGGAAAGATTGACCCTGCCTCCGTCGCTGCGGAAGCTGCCACCACCGCCGCTCATGCCTAAGCCGTGCGGCACGGCCGTCGGCTGTGCTCGTGTGCGAAAGGAATGCGGAGCCCTTAAGTGTAGTGAACGGCAGAGGTGCGGCATGGCTGTGTCCCCGGGGTTGGGGTTCCAGGCCGTGCCTCTGCAAAGGTTCTTGGTCTTGGCCGAGAGCGTTTTCTTTGCTTGTTAGAAATCAGGTAAGTCATGGTAGAAAAAATCCTCCAATTGCTCTCTGTCTCTTGCAGCCATAAGAAGACCTCGCAGCCTTTTACGGCGTCTTCCAACTCCCCCAGCCGCTCCGGCCAGTCTTCATGGGATAGCGTCAGCGCTCCCGCCAGCCACTACGTGGTCTGCCTCGATTGCGGAAAGAAGTTCACCTACGATTGGGACCGCATGCGCATCGTGCGCTAAAGACACTGCCAACCGCGGATTTCACGGATTTTCGCTGATTTTCGGAAATTACTGCGGAGGACGTGGAAGCAAGCCAGATGGCCAACAATTGGCAAATTGAAATTGATAGCAATTGTTTGATCCGCGAGAATCCGTGAAATCCGCGGTTGGTTTTTCTCTTCTACAAACAAAAACCGGCGCGTTCTCCCCCGAGAATTTGCGCCGGAATTAGCCCCCAGGTTTGGGGGGATAAGGCCGCTCATCTCCCTTTCGGCCTATCTTGCTGGCAGCGCAGGCCTTGCCCTCAGGGCCTGATTTGAGGCTCGGTGTCGAAGTCCGAGTGGCGCTGCTCAATCTTCATACTCAAGATGCAATGCGTTTGCATTTTAGTCAACAACAAAGCCATATGTTTTATTTACTTATTAGATAACTCCAACCCTCAAAATTCCATCTTGAAACTCGAATTGTTTTTTCATTTTTTCAAGTTGACGTCCACTGGGGCAGAGCTATCACGCCGGAACATCGCTGGAGCTAACACATCAGTAGTATTCGCGCCTCAGACTGTGGGTTATACTGCGGCAGACATATTAGAAGTATTCTCGCCGGGAGAGCGGCGGGAGGCGAAGCGTTATTCATTAAGACTTTTATAAAGGCTTCGCGTTTAAAGGGTCCCGGAGCCTCTCAGGTAGCAAGCGCCGGGTGCAAGGGGGTCCTTACGTGGATCTGTTAATTATTCGCTTTGTTTTCATACTTATTATGGGCGCTGCAGCGTTCTTCCTGCGCCCTTTCGGACTGAGTGCTCCCGCATCCGCCGCAGCCGGAATTGCCATCGGGCTGGGGATTCTGCTCTTTGAGATGCGCCTGCGCACCGTGAGCCTCAAGCGGCTGATCGGCGCCGTCATCGGCAGCATCCTGGGCATCTTCGGGGCATATCTGTTCAGCCTGGTCATACGCGAGAGCCTGGCTCCCAGCCCCACCCAGCGTTTCTTAGAGCTGCTGGTTTTGCTCCTCATGGCCTACGTGGGCCTCATCGTGGGCGCCAACAAGGGCGACCTGCTCAACCTCTCGGCGCTCGGAGGCATCTTCGGCGGCGAAAAGATGGGCAAGAAGATTTATAAGATATTGGATACCAGCGTCATCATTGATGGCCGCATTGCCGACATTGCCGAGACCGGCTTTCTGGATGGAATCCTGGTGCTGCCGCAATTCGTCTTGCGTGAGCTGCAACTGGTGGCCGACTCCGCCGATCCGCTCAAACGGAACCGCGGGCGGCGCGGGCTTGACGTCATGCAGCGCATCCAGAAGATGGCTTCCATCACAGTGCAGATTGTCGAAGACGATTTTCCTGCAGTCCGTGAAGTTGACCTCAAACTTATCGAACTGGCCAAGGTCTACGAAGCCAAAATCATCACCAACGACTTTAATCTGAACAAAGTGGCCCAGCTCCAGGGCGTGGACGTGCTCAACATCAACGAGCTGGCCAACGCGCTCAAGCCCATCGTGCTGCCCGGCGAAGGCATGAAGGTCTTCATCCTGAAAGAAGGCAAGGAATACAACCAGGGCGTCGCTTACCTGGATGATGGCACAATGGTGGTGGTCGACAACGCCCGCAAGATGATCGGCAAGACGGTGGATATCTCGGTCACATCGGTGCTGCAAACCACTGCCGGCAAGATGATCTTCGGGAAATTCGACGAGCGCCCGGGCCACACCAGCAGCAGCCCGCGCCCGCCCGATGCCGTGCGCACCCCCGACGCCAACCATCGCACCACACAGCCGGTAGCTGCCGAGCGGCCCATAGAGTAAGAAGGCAGCTCCAAGCTGTCAGCTGCAAGTTTCATCCGTGCTTGGTGAGTTATCGTTATTTATCCGCGTGATCCGTGCAATCCGCGGTGAGCAGTTCTTTCTTGATCTGCCATCGTACTTTTCGTCAGATTACAGCTTCTCCCCTGTAGGCCAACTATCAATCTGTTGCGAGCTGCGCGGCTGGCGATTGTATTCATACACCCAGCTAAACAAATTTCCTTCCTTAAGCTGAACATGGCACCGTCTGCGCACAAAAAGACTCTTGCCATGGACCTCAGGGTCATAGCCTTCATAGGCATCAAGAGGTTTCAATATGGCTGGGTCATCGAACTCAAAAATTTCTCCCTTGATCTCACCGCCATTGGCATCGAGGCGCACGCCAGGGTACTCGCCTAAATCGTAGAGAAATCCGCGAATGGTTCCGCTTCCTATGAGCCTCAATTGACGCATCACTTCGGCAATTTCCGCTGGAGCGGCTTCTGGCTTCAGGGTTCCGTAGACAAAAAGATAGTCAGTTCTCAATCCACGGTGTTCTTTCATCAGGCCAGGTTTCATATGAAAGACCAGCTATCGAATCGTACTACGAAAATAACATCAACCTCTACGGCCGGGCGGGGGCAGGCCAAAGCTCTAAACTGTAAGGCGGGAAATTGCGCTGTTATACTTTCTAGTTAATTTCATGAAAGTTTTCGTCATCATTCCGGCAGCGGGCCTCGGGACGCGCATGAGCGCCGGTGCAAAAAAAGGTACGCGCTCCTCGAAGCAATTTACCGAACTGGGCGGCGCTCCCATCCTGATTCATACTCTGCGCAAGTTTGCCGCCTCCAATCAGGTCAGTGAAATCTGGGTCGCCCTGCGCAAGAACGAAATGGAAGGGTTTCGCAAACAGTTAGAGCGCGAAGCCCTGAAAAGGCCGGTGCAGATGGTTGAAGGCGGCGAGCACCGCCAGGAGTCGGTTGCCAACGCGTTGCGCGCCATTGCGGCGAAAGACGATGACATTGTGCTGGTGCATGATGCGGTGCGTCCGTTCGTGGAAGTCGAGACCATTCAGGCGGTCATCGCCGAGGTAAAAAAATCGGGCGCGGCCATCGCCGGCGTTCCTGCGGTCGATACCATCAAGAAAGTCGAGCGCAAGGCCGATTCCGCCGTGATTACCCTCACCATCCCGCGCGAGCAGGTGGTGATGGCGCAGACTCCGCAGGGCTTTCTCTACAAAATCGGGCGCAAGGCATTCGACGAGGCCGCGGCCGATGGCTTCATAGGCACCGACGAAGCCTCGCTGGTCGAGCGCTCCGGACACGAAGTCACCGTAGTCATGGGCTCGGCGCGCAATATCAAGATCACAACACCGGCAGACATGGAACTGGCAGAATTTTTCCTGGGCAAGAAATAAAAACTTACCGCAGATTTCACGGATTTTCGCGGATCAAATTTAGCATTTGGTAATTCAGTTTATGGGCAGTGCTCCCAAGCCGGTCCTTCAACACGCCGAGTTGACTGAGAAGATCATCGGCGCATTTTATGGCGTGTATAACGAACTGGGGCCAGGATTTCTGGAGTCGGTTTACAAGCGATCTATGGCAATTGCTCTGACTGAAATGGGCTTGAGGATTGAAGTTGAACATCCGGTGCCAGTGTCTTTTCGAGGACAGATCGTAGGAGATTTTCGAGCTGACATTACAGTTGAAGATCGTGTTCTTCTGGAGCTTAAAGCCCTCAAACACATTGATAATTCAACAGAAGGCCAGATCCTGCACTATTTGCGCGCTACACGGTTCGAAGTAGGACTATTGCTGAACTTTGGTCCAAAGGCCGAGTTTCGAAGATTTATTTTGGAAAACAGAAACAAGAAAAATCCGCGCAATCCGTGAAATCCGCGGTAGGTTTTTTGATCTTATGATGAGAATTGGTTATGGGTGGGACTCTCACGAATTTAAGCCCGGCATTCCCCTGATGATCGGCGGCATCGAGTTGCCGCACGACAAGGGGCTTGCCGGACACTCCGATGGCGACGTGCTGCTGCACGCTCTTACCGACGCGCTGCTGGGCGCGGTTGCCGCGGGCGATATTGGCAGCTACTTTCCGCCTTCCGATCCCAGGTGGAAGGGCGCAAAGTCGGCCATCTTCCTCGAAGAAGCGCTCAAACAGATGGCGCGCGCCGGCTATGCCATTGCCAACGTGGATTCTACGTTGATCCTGGCCGAGCCCAAGATCGGTCCACACGCCGCCAAAATTCAGGCGCGGGTGGCTGAATTATTGCGAATCAAACCCGGAGCCGTGGGCATCAAAGCCAAGACTCCCGAAGGCATGGGGACAGACAATGCGGCCATCGCGCATGTGACGGTGTTGCTGGAAAAAACGAAGACACGCCGCCCAGCGCGATCTGCAAGAAGAAGGAAGTGAGTGCTTGAGAAGAACAACCTGGTGTTCATTCGCAACCTCTTTTTTTTTATTGGTAACCGCGGTATTCGCACAAAAAAGCATTCCTGATGCCGCCGACTGGCGCACGCCTGCGGAAATTTCCGACTACCGCACCACGCCGCGCTATGACGAGACCATGGCTTATGTGCGCCGCGTGGCGGCGGCTGCTCCGAAGCAGGTAAAAGTCGAAACCTTCGGCAAGACAGGCGAGGGCCGCGAACTGGTGGTTGTGGCTGTGTCGAAAGACGGTATCTTCGATCCTGCGGCGCTGCATCAGGCGAATCACCCCATTGTGCTGATCCAGAACGCTATCCACGCCGGCGAGATGGATGGCAAAGATTCCTGCCTAGCGCTGCTGCGCGACATGGTGATCAACAAGAGCAGAGCCGCGTTGCTCGACCGCGCTGTTGTGCTCATCATCCCGATTTACAATGCCGATGGTCACGAGCGCTTCGGCCCTTACAATCGCATCAACCAGAACGGCCCGGAGCAGATGGGCTGGCGCACCCAGGCGCAGAACCTGAATTTGAACCGCGATTATCTCAAGGCGGATGCGCCCGAGACGCGCGCCTTCCTGAAGTTGTGGAACAAATGGCTCCCCGATTTTTTTGTAGACGACCATGTGACCGACGGCGCCGATTATCAATATGACGTGACCTATACGCTCGACACCGGGCCGGATGTCGATCCCGCGCTGGCGGCCTGGCAGCGGGATACGCTCGCGCCTTACCTCGATCAATCTGTCACCGCCGCCGGACACAAAGTTGCGCCTTACATTAATCTGGCCGACGACAACGATCCCACGAAGGGAATCACCACCACGCAAGATACGCCGCGCTTTTCCACCGGCTACATGATTCTGCAGAACCGTCCGGGCATGCTGGTCGAGTTGCACATGCTCAAGGACTACAAGACGCGGGTGACCGGCAACTACGAAATTCTGCGCGCGCTGCTCGAGGCCATCAACCGCGATGCCGGCAAACTCACCGCCCTAAACCGCGCCGCCGACGCTGCCACGGTGGCCGCCGGAAAACAGTTTGATTCCGGAGCGGCTTTCCCGCTGCAGCTCGTGCCAACAGGTGAGACCCGGCCATTTCACTTCCTGGGATACAAATACACCCGCGGCCTGAGCGAAATTTCCGGCGCCATGCGCATCGAGTATAGCCACGAGCCGGCGGAATTCGATGTCCCGCGCCAGACCACGCTGAAGCCGGTGCTCACGGTGGCCCCGCCGCGCGCCTACATCGTTCCCGCGCAATGGACACAGGTGATCGATGTCTTACAGGCACACGGCCTGCATCTCGAACGCACGACCGCGCCCTGGACCGGTGAAGTTGAAACCTATCGCTGCACCGCTACCTGGCAGGAGCATCCCTTTGAAGGGCGCATTCCCGTGACCGGCGGAGCCGGAGGTGGCGAGGCCGGCACGCGCAATCAATCCATGTGCAAGACCGTGCAGGAAAAACTAGAGTTCCCCGCAGGGTCGGCCGTCGTACCGATGGACCAGCGCGCCGCCAAAGTCGCCATTCATTTTCTCGAGCCTGATGGGCCCGACTCGGCCGTCAACTGGGGATTTTTCGACGCCATCTTCGAGCAGAAGGAATATGGCGAAGGCTACGTGCTTGAAAAACTGGCTCGCGACATGATGGCCAAAGATCCCAAACTGAAACAGGAGTTCGAAAACAAAGTCGCCAACGACGCCAAATTCGCCGCCAGCCCCGATGCCCGACTGAACTTTTTCTACCAGCACTCGCCCTGGTGGGACCCGCATATGAACCGCTATCCGGTGGGCAGGCTGAAGTCGCTGGAAGGCGTGCCGCTGGGCGGCAGAGAATAAATTACACCTGGATTTTGACGTAACTGCAATTTTGCAGGAGTTATTGGATTCACATGGCGTGCCGTCTTCTCGCGATGTAGAGCGGGTAGTGATTCCCAAAGCTGGAGTTGCTTTTTCAGCCGCCATTGTCCAACGCGTCCACCCCAAAATTATTCAACTTGATATACGAGTCCAGGCACCCTTGCTTGGAGATAAGTTGCTTATCGAATCCTTTGCCGGTATTGGAGATGATGAACGCGAGGCGGGCATGAACGCATTCGAGAAATTCTCCCATGCTTCATTTCATGTCCTGCTCGCGGTATTGGTCGAAGCGGCGGCGGGCTCGAATCAGGTGGACTGGGAGATATGGAAAAATGACCAACATCAATGGCGAGTCTGTCTGGGCCCGATGCTTACTCAACGTTCGCGTGCTCACGACCATTTACATGTCCACGATCTTGGCTTCCGAGAGCTGTTGGAACAGCTAAAAGAAAGGTTGTTGCCTCGGTTGAGCCCAGAATGTCATTGGCTGAGGACGTACTACATGCGGAATGACAATCAGACAATGTGTTCAGAAGCTCTTCTCGACAATGTTGAATGGCCTGAGGGGCGGAATCTCATTGATGCGAGAACTTGGCCAGATGGGATGTATTCCATCCGAAATTTTCTCATGCTTGTGCCTGAATAACCCAAAAACTCTCCTGACATAACGCTGTCAGGAGGGCCTTGTTACTCTCCGAACTGAGCAGTGAACTTCATTCCGACAAGGAGAGTTACCATGACAGCGAAACAGCAACAGCGTATGAACCGTGCAGTGTGGTTCGAAATTCCGGCGAGCGACTTCGATCGCGCTTGCCGGTTTTATGAGACTCTTTTCTCCGTCAACCTGCGGCACGAGACGATGGGGCCGATGCGGTTGGCGGTCTTCCCTTACGAGGCTCCGGCTGTGGGCGGATGCGTTATCCAGGGCGACGGCAACCATCCGGGAAAAGATGGCAGCATTGTCTACCTGAATGCCGATCCGCAACTCGATGCAGTTCTGGCCCGGGTTGAATCTGCCGGGGGCAAAATTGTTCAGCCCAGGACGGCTCTTCCCGAGGGTATGGGTTTTTTTGCCAAGATCATTGACACAGAAAACAATACGGTTGGTTTGCACGCGATAAACTAGCACCATGCGGCGCGCCGATCGCCTGTTTCAAATCGTGCAGCACCTGCGAGGGCGGCGTCTCACCACCGCCGCCCAACTCGCGGGCTGGCTGCTGGTCTCTGAGCGGACGATTTATCGCGACATGCAAGACCTCTCGCTTTCCGGCGTTCCCATTGAAGGCGAGGCTGGCGTTGGCTACCGGCTCGGCAAAGGATTCGATCTGCCGCCCATCATGTTTACCCTGGATGAAGTCGAGGCGCTCGTCACCGGAGCACGCATGGTAGAAGCCTGGGGCGGCCCCAGCATGGCCCATCATGCGCGCTCGGCGATCGCCAAGATCACCTCGGCGCTGCCGCACAGCCGGCGCGAAGAGGTAGAGCGCACCCGGTTGTTTGCCCCAAGCTTTCATGTGCGCGCGGAGGTGGCGGCGGGACTGGAAACCATCCGGCAGGCGATTCTGGGTCAGCAAAAAATAGAAATGCAATATCTCGACTCCGCCCAGCGTCCCTCGCGCCGGGTTGTGCATCCGCTGGGCGTTTACTTCTGGGGCAGTTCGTGGACCCTGGCGGCCTGGTGCGAATCACGCCAGGATTTCCGCAACTTTCGCCTCGACCGCATGCAGGCTCTGGAGATGCTGAAGGAACAATTTCAAAACGCTCCTGGCCGCCAGCTCGAAGATTTTCTGAGGAAAATGCAGGATTCGCAGCAGGAGTAAGAAGGCGCGTTCACGAAAATCAAATCTCGATATACATCATGATCTGTTTTCGGTGATAAACTTTCTGTAAGAAGTTAATTACACGGACTTTCGCGACCCTCGCGACCTGATGTATATGAATAGGCGCTTCTGCGCGGCATCGCTTTCCTATCGTCAGTCAGGATAGAAAAGCGCTTTCAACCACCAACTCTGGCAGTTCTGTGATTTTGGATTTGGGACAGCAGTTTTGAGAATCGAACCTAATCACGCAAGTCTGATCGATATCCTGGAGCGGCTTTTGGACAATGGCATCGTGCTGGACGCTTGGGTAAGACTTCAGCCCAAAGGGATTGATTTACGAAAGATTGCGCCTCCGATCGTGGCCGCTTCGATTCAGACATATTTGCGGTATGAGGTCGCCGTGATCTCCCGCTTGCGTATTCGAACGGGGCGGAGCGCGCAACCGTCGCTGGCTCCGGGGTGTTTGCATGTCGGCCCCAAATTCATCGACATTCTCGATCGAATTCTGGATAAAGGCATCGTCATGGATCCCTGGGACCGCATCCGGTTGATGGCGCCTGCTTAGTCTGTGATTTGCGGTCTAAAGTTCTTAAGGCTTCAACCCTGCCGGCCATACGTACAGAAATTCGCCATCGGCGGCGGTGGCGATGGCCAATCTCCGTTTCTTGCTCTCGCGGCTCAGCGCCGCGCGCACATTTTCCTTGGTGTCGTGCAATGCCGTCAGCGGAACCTTCAAAGCGCTGCCGGGGGCCAGCTCTTCCAAGTCTGCCAGGATCGCGTTCACAATCTTGCGATGCTTGCCGTTGCGGTTTTGGGGAACGTCAATCTGCTGCACAGTTTCAAAAACGAGCTTGCGATTCCTCGATGGGCCTTGTTGTTTCATGCCTTCTCCCAGGCAACACGTATCGTAAACGTATAGTAATAGTAAACTCGGAATAGTTCAATTACGGTATAACGGCAAGTCCCTATTTCGACTCTTTCGTGGCCTGGCAGCGGATTGGCGTGAAGTAAGCGTTTCCAAAGCTTGCCGGAAAAGCCTTAACGACTTTCCCCGTATCGCCGGCAAGCGCGTACTCTGAAAGAGATTGCGAAAGGGGGCGCCGCGATGGAACCAGGCAGGGCAGAACGGAAGCTGAAATTTGCGGGTGTCCCGCTTGCGAATGTCTCGCCATTGCTTCGCAACGCCGCGGAAAACGATCGGGCAAAGTCTCTTCGCCCCCGCAAGATACTGTCGGTCTCCTACGATGAAACCCTGGCTACCACCCGCGAAATGCTCTTCTCGCGCGCGGGCTTTCAGGTTTGCTCCGCGCTGAATGTTGCGCAAGTGATAGAACATTCTGCGACCGAAGTTTTTGACCTGGTTGTGGTGGGTCATAGCATTCCTGCCAAAGACAGAAAGCTGATACTGAAGCAGCTTAGAAAGCGCTGCACAGCGCCAGTGCTGGCCCTCCGTCATAATGGGCAGCCGGAGCTGGAAGGGGCTGACCATGCCCTCGATTCTTCCGATGACCCAATTGTGCTGCTGCAAACCGTGGCCGGCATTCTGAGGGCATAAGGTCAGGACCATCCCTGTTGCTGAAATCAGCCTGCGGAACATGAATTTGTGCGCTCCGCTTCGATCCAAGCGGCTTCGCTCTCGCCTGCGCGCAAGCCTGGCTTAAATTGTTATAGCTTGTTGCTTTAGACTCTCCGGCCAACCTTCTATATAACTCTCCTGTGACCTTTTTTGGGATAGAGATCAGGCGTCCGCAGGTTTTTGGCGGCCTTCTGCTGCTGGCGCTTGCGCTCGAGGCGGTCCTGGCGTCGTACACAACTCCGCTTTCGTCTGATGAGATACAGGCGCTTAGCCGTAGCGTCGAGATCACCGCTTCCATCAAGCCGGAGCTGCGAAAAGATCCGGTTACGGATTCGATCCTGATGTACCGTGTCACGCGAATATTTGAGCCTTGGTTCGATCAGCGGCACGAGCAGAAACCATTGCCGCCAGGAGAGCCTACACAGCCAGGGCCGCCTCAGCCCCAGGCCACCCGGCTTCTGTCTGCGCTCTATCGCCTGCCATTTGTTATTTTCGGACTGTGGCTGGGCGGCGCGTTATGGTGGGTCTCACGCCGGCTCTTCAACAATGAAGGCGGATACGTGGCGCTGGCGCTGTTCTGCCTTTCTCCGCTGGTGATTCGCTTCAGCTCATCTGTCAATGCGGAAATCATCGCCTCGTGGGGACTGTTTGGAATCGTATACACCGCTATTGGCGTTGGACATACACTTTACTCGCCGCCGCGGCGCTGGCCGCCGCGCATTGTCTTGCTCGGCCTGGCATTCGGTTTTACCGCCGCCGCTCACCTGGGCGCGGCCCTGCTGGGCATCGTGCTGGCGATTTTCTTTATGCTGTATCTCTCTCCGCCTGATCGCAAGCCGGCCGCGATGGCCGTTTTGGCTGTGGCGCTCGTGGTAGCTTCCGTTTTCCTATGGGGTTGCTATGGGTGGAATACGTCATTGCTGAAATCGTTCTCGCAAGCCGGGCAGGCGCTCCGGCCCACCATTCCCAAAGGCGATGTATTTATGACTTGGTTCCAGTTTCCGAACTTGCCCACTGCAGCCCTCATCGCCGGGGCGCTGGCCATTTTTCTTGCCTGGAAGCGGACACGCTACTTTGGGAACTGGACTCCGCTGTTGGTGATTGCTTTGCTCAGCCTGCTGCAATTTCCCGGAAGCTGGCCGGTAATTTGGATGGCGCCGTTCGCATTTGTCTTTGTGGGTGGAATTGCGGCCGATCTGCTGGAATCGAAATATCGTGGCTGGGCGCAAGCCGTGATTTTTGTCATGGTTGCTACACAAGTGGTTTTGGTCTTTTGGTTGCGCTAGAAACCCAGGCCAGGCCCAAGCTCTTTAAGAACCTTTTCCTCAGTGAACTCGTGTCCTGATACAAAGCCAGGCACGCCAGAATCTAAATCTTCTCAGCAGCATCCAATGGGTTTTGCTTGCTGTACTGCTGTCGGAAAACATCATGGGTGCAGCCGTACAATGACGTTTAGGAAAGTTTGCAAAAGGCGTATGCTTTTTTGACGTCCCGGCAACGCTTTCCGGCAAGCTAAGATAGGAGGCCCCATGGCAGCCCAATGCACGCATCTTGACCAGATAAAATTCACGAATACCAGCAAACACGTTTGCGAGGACTGCATTAAGACCGGCGATAACTGGGTGCATCTGCGCCTGTGCCTGAGCTGTGGTCACGTGGGGTGCTGCGATTCCTCCAAGAATAAACACGCAACTAAACACTATCGCAGTATTGGGCATCCGCTGGTGCGCTCCATCGAGCCAGGAGAGCGCTGGATGTGGTGCTACGTGGATGAAATAGAACCCGGCGAACTGCCCAAATAATAGCGCTGCTCCAGAGGCTCGCTCCCGCCGCGCGCGCAGCTCGAACAACAAAACCAAAATCGCTGCGAACGGAGACGCTGCAGCGAAAACTTTCAGAAGGACAACTCTCATGAGCACCATGATCCCCGTGGTCCCCGAGTCGGCATCCATTCCGCCGGAACGGCGCGAGCAGATGTTCCCCAAGCTCAACCCTGCGCAAATCGCCCGCGTCGCCGCCCACGGCAAAAAACGTTTTGTCCAGAGCGGCGAGGTTCTGCTGGAGCAAGGCGAGCAGACCCGGCGCTTCTTTCTGGTGATCAGCGGCACGCTGGAGATCCTGCGGCCCCCGGGAGGTGAGCTCATTGTTGTTCACGAAGCCGGCCAGTTCGCCGGCGATGTCCATATGCTTTCGGGCCGCAGCAGTGTGGTGCGTGCCCGCATGGGCGAGGCGGGAGAGGTCGTCGAGGTTGACCGCGATAGCCTGCAAAAGCTGGTGCAGACCGACAGCGAGCTCAGCGACATCTTTATGCGCGCCTTCATTATGCGGCGGGTCGAGCTGATTACCCGCGGGCTGGGCGACGTGATTCTGCTGGGGTCGAGCCATTCCGCGGGCACGCTGCGCATCAAGGAATTCCTGATGCGCAACGGTCATCCTTACTCTTATATTGACCTCGAACGCGATGCCAGCGCGCAGGAATTCCTCGATCGCTTTCAGGTGACCGTGGAGGAGATTCCAGTCCTCATCTGCCGGGGAAAAACCGCACTGCGCAACCCAAGCAATCAGCAGGTGGCAGACTGCCTCGGCTTCAATCAGGCCATTGATAAAACCCAGGTGCGCGATGTGGTTGTGCTGGGCGCCGGTCCGGCCGGACTCGCGGCTGCCGTCTACGCCGCCTCCGAGGGGCTCGACGTGCTTGTGCTCGAAACCAACGCTCCCGGAGGTCAGGCCGGCTCCAGCTCTAAAATCGAAAACTATCTTGGCTTTCCTACCGGCATTTCGGGTCAGGAATTGGCCGGACGCGCCAACGTGCAGGCACAGAA
>Ga0070741_10002592_pt1 | contig 47833 bp, 47 predicted proteins | sample Coa_R1_4_FD_66440 | JGI IMG/M metagenome (GOLD analysis project Ga0070741, IMG submission 66440) | Surface soil microbial communities from Centralia Pennsylvania, which are recovering from an underground coalmine fire - Coalmine... | ecosystem: Environmental > Terrestrial > Soil > Unclassified ... | reverse complement strand
CGGTCAGGTTGGACGCCATGAAGTTGACGTTGTCGGTGAGGTCCTTCCAGGTGCCGCTGACACCCTTCACCTCCGCCTGACCGCCGAGGCGACCCTCGGTACCCACCTCTCTCGCGACTCGGGTGACCTCGTCGGCGAACGACGACAGCTGGTCCACCATGGTGTTGATCGTGTTCTTGAGCTCGAGGATCTCGCCCTTGACGTCGACCGTGATCTTCTGACTGAGGTCGCCGTTGGCCACCGCAGTCGTCACCTGGGCGATGCTTCGCACCTGATCCGTCAGGTTCGACGCCATGAAGTTGACGTTGTCGGTGAGGTCCTTCCAGGTCCCGGCCACGCCTTCGACTCGAGCCTGACCGCCGAGCTTTCCTTCCGTACCCACTTCCCTCGCGACTCGGGTGACCTCGTCGGCGAACGACGAGAGCGTGTCGGTCATGGAGTTGATGGTCTCCGCGAGGGCGGCGACCTCGCCCTTGGCCTCGACGGTGATCTTCTGGGCCAGGTCGCCGCGGGCAACAGCGGTCGCGACCTGGGCGATGTTGCGGACCTGGTCGGTGAGGTTGGACGCCATGAAGTTGACGTTGTCGGTGAGGTCCTTCCAGGTCCCGGCCACGCCTTCGACTCGAGCCTGACCGCCGAGCTTTCCTTCCGTTCCCACCTCGCGTGCGACTCGGGTGACTTCGTCGGCGAACGAGGACAGGGTGTCGGTCATGCGGTTGATGGTCTCGGCCAGGGCGGCGACCTCACCCTTGGCCTCGACGGTGATCTTCTGGCTCAGGTCGCCGGTGGCGACCGCGGTCGCCACGTACGCGATGTTGCGGACCTGGCTGGTGAGGTTGCCCGCCATGAAGTTCACCGAGTCGGTGAGGTCCTTCCACGTGCCGGCCACGCCTTCGACCTGGGCCTGGCCGCCGAGGATCCCCTCGGTGCCCACCTCGCGTGCGACTCGGGTGACCTCGTCGGCGAAGGCGCCGAGCGTGTCGGTCATGCCGTTGATGGTCTCGGCCAGGGCGGCAACTTCGCCCTTCGCCTCGACGGTGATCTTCTGGGTCAGGTCGCCGCGGGCGACAGCGGTGGTCACCTGGGCGATGTTGCGGACCTGGCTGGTGAGGTTCGACGCGAGGAAGTTGACGTTGTCGGTGAGGTCCTTCCACGTCCCGGCCACACCTTCGACTTGTGCCTGCCCGCCGAGCTTTCCTTCGGTGCCGACCTCACGGGCGACTCGGGTTACCTCCGCCGCGAACGACGAGAGCGTGTCGGTCATGCGGTTGATGGTCTCGGCCAGCGCGGCAACTTCGCCCTTGGCTTCAACGGTGATCTTCTTGGTGAGGTCGCCGGTGGCGACGGCGGTCGCGACCTGGGCGATGTTGCGGACCTGATCGGTCAGGTTGGACGCCATGAAATTGACGTTGTCGGTGAGGTCCTTCCACGTACCACTGACGCCCCTGACCTCGGCCTGACCACCGAGCTTGCCTTCGGTGCCTACCTCTCTCGCGACTCGGGTCACCTCGTCCGCGAACGACGACAGCTGGTCCACCATCGTGTTGATGGTGTTCTTCAGCTCGAGGATCTCGCCCTTGACGTCGACGGTGATCTTCTGGCTGAGGTCACCCTTGGCGACGGCGGTGGTGACCTGGGCGATGTTGCGGACCTGGCTCGTGAGGTTGGAGGCCATGTAGTTCACCGAGTCGGTGAGGTCCTTCCACGTGCCGCTCACGCCCTTCACGCGCGCCTGACCGCCGAGCTTGCCGTCGGTGCCGACCTCACGGGCGACGCGCGTGACCTCGTCGGCGAACGATGAGAGCTGGTCCACCATGGAGTTCACGGCCGTACCGATACGCAGGAACTCGCCCTTGACCGGCTGACCCTCGATCTTCAACGCCATCTTCTGGGAGAGGTCACCTTCGGCCACCGCCTCGATGACGCGCGCCACCTCGGTGGTCGGGCGGGCCAGGTCGTCGATGAGGGAGTTGACGGAGTCGCGGCTGGTGCCCCACGCGCCCGGTGCGCTCAGGTTCATGCGCTCGGTCATGCGGCCCTCTCGACCGATGACGCGCGAGACCCGCACCAGTTCCTTCGCCATTCGTGCGTTGGTGTCCGCCATCTGGTTGTAGACGGCGGCGATCTCGCCCATCACCGACCCGCGGCGCGCCGGAAGGCGGACCGAGAAATCACCGTCGCGCGCCGCCGTGAGGGCGCGCAGCAGCTCCTGGAGGGCGTGGGGAGTCGGCGCGCTCGCGCCGTTCTTCCCGTTGCCTCCACCGTTCGTCGTCGCACGTGTGCGCGTGGAGGTCGCCTTCGCGATCGTGCTGCGGCTTGTCGCCTTGGTCGCCATTGTCGTCCTCTCGGGTCAGACCCAGCATTTTGCGGCCGGTTCCCGCTTCTGGAGTAAGGGCTAAGGGTGACACACCTCGCATCAACCCGCGTTTCGTCGGTCCTGAAGCTTGCGGACCTCGACCGCGGTGAGCGGTCGCCATTCGCCGGGGCTCAGTCGGCGTTCCGCGATGGGCCCGATTCGGGTCCGGACCAGGCGCCGCACCGGGTGTCCGACGGCGTCGCACATGCGACGAACCTGGCGATTGCGCCCTTCGTGGATGGTGATGCGCAGCGTGCGGGGCCCCACGGCCGAGACCTTGGCGGGCGCTGTCATCCCGTCCTCCAGCTCGATCCCGCGCCGCAGCCGGCGCACTGCCCCCGCCGATGGCTCGCCCTCGACTTCGGCCAAGTACTCCTTCTCGATGCCGAACGACGGGTGGGTCAGCCGGTGCGCCAGGTCGCCGTCGTTGGTGAGCAGGAGCAGGCCTTCGGTCTCGGCGTCGAGGCGGCCGACGGAGAAGACGCGCGGATCGGCGGGGACGAGGTCGACAACCGTCCGCCGGCCTTGGGGGTCGCTGGCGGTGGTGACGACGCCGGCAGGTTTGTTCAACAGGTAGTAGACGAGGTCGGGGTCCGCGGCGACGGGCACGCCGTCAACCTCGACCCGTTGGGCCTTGGTGTCGACGCGGCGACCGAGCTCGGCCACGTCGCCGTCGACGGTGACGCGCCCTTCCTCGATGAGCTCCTCGCACACCCGCCGGCTGCCGTACCCGGCACGGGCCAGAACCTTCTGTAAGCGCTCGCCGGGTTGCTCAGTCAGCTTCTGCTCTGAGTCCCTGCTCGAGGGCTTCCATGACTTCGGGGCCGGGCACGAACTCGGCCAGCGGCGGCAGGTCCTCGAGCGTGTTGAGACCGAGGCGCTCGAGGAACAGGCGGCTGGTGCCGTAGAGGACGGCCTGGCCGGGGCCGGGATCGCGCGCCACCTCTTCGACGTACCCGCGCACCTGCAGGGTGCGCATCACCGCGTCCGCATTCACGCCGCGGATCGCCGAAACCTGAGCGCGCGAGACCGGCTGCTTGTAGGCGACGATCGCCAGCGTCTCCAGGGCGGCCGCCGACAGCCGGGCCGACTGACCCTCGAGCACGAAGCGCTCGACGTAGGGCGCCAGATCGGGGTGACTCTGGAAGCGGAAGCCACCGGCGACGCGAACGAGCACGAAGCCTCGGTCTTCAGCCTCGTATGAGTCGGCGAGCTCCGCACACAGGGCTTCGACCTTCTTGGGACTCATCTCGAGGAGCTGGCCGAGCAGCTGCGGCTCGATGGGCTCCTCGGCAACCATCAGGATCGCTTCGACGGCGCGTGCTTCTTCAGTGGCCATGCGTCAGTCGTACATGTCGGCGGTCGAGAGGTCGGCAGGGTCGGCTTCGGTCGGGCCCACCCATTGGATCGCGAGCTCGCCGAAGTTGCCGGGCTGGTTGATGTCGACCAGGCCGCGCTTGTAGAGCTCGAGGACGGCGAGGAAGCGCACGATGACCTCCAACCGTTCGCGGTGGTGCCCGGTGAGCTCCCGGAAGGTCGTGGGGCCGCGGCGCGGGAGCTCCACGACCAGCTCCTCGAGGGCGTCGCGCACGCTGGCCCGGATGGGGGCCACGTGGTCGAGGTCGACTCGGGGGGCGGGCTTGGGCGTGAGAGCTTTGACCAGCGCCTGGGCCAGGTCGGTGGGGGTGACCCCGGCCAGGATGTCGGGCGCCAGGTCGATGAAGCGCTCCTCGAGACCGGCGACGCGCGGATGGGAACGGCCGGCGAGACGCGCCAGCCGTTCGAACTCGGCGGCCGCGTCCTTGAAGGTTTTGCATTCGAGGAGACGGGCGAGCAGCGTGTCCCGCTCGGCGTAAAGCTGGAGCTCCTCGTCGAGGTCGGTGTCGTCGTGGCCGGGCAGCAGGCGCTTGGTCTTGAGCTCGATGAGCGTGGCCGCGATCAACAGGAACTCGGTGGCCATGTCGAGGTCGAGGCGTTCCATGCGCTCGACCTCGGCCAGGTAACCGTCGACGATGCGGCTGAGAGACACCTCGTAGACGTCGACCTGCTCGCTGGTGATCAGGTGGAGCAGGAGGTCGAACGGGCCCTCGAACACGGGCGTGCTGACCTCGTACGGCACGGGCTGAAGGCTACCGGGGGGTTCTCCCGGTGCCGCGTACCCTTGGCGGGTGGCGAGAGTGCTTTCCGGGATCCAGCCGTCGGGCGACGTCCACCTCGGCAACTACGTCGGCGCCCTGCGCAATTGGGTCGACTTCCAGGAGGACCACGACACCTTCTATTGCGTCGTCGACCTGCACGCCCTGACCCTTCCGTGGGAGCCCTCGCAGCTGGCGGGCAGGACGCTGCAGACGGCCCAGATCCTGATGGCGGCGGGCATCGATCCCGACCGCTCCACGATCTTCGTGCAGAGCCACGTTCCCGAGCACACCGAGCTGACGTGGATCCTCAACTGCATCGCCACCATGGGCGAACTCAGCCGGATGAACCAGTTTCGGGAGAAGACGCGGTCGAAGTCCCAGGACTCAGCGTCCGTTGGGCTGTTCGACTATCCGGTGCTGCAGGTCGCCGACATTCTCATCTACGACGCCGACCTCGTTCCCGTCGGCGAGGACCAACGCCAGCACCTCGAGCTCACCCGCAACGTCGCCCAGCGCTTCAACAACCGCTTCGGCGAGACGTTCGTCGTGCCCGAGGTCGCCATCCCCAAGCTCGGCGCCAAGATCTACGACCTGCAAGAGCCCACCAACAAGATGTCGAAGACGGCCGACTCACCGCGGGGCACGGTCATGGTGTTCGACCTGCCCGAGGTCATCGAGCGCAAGGTGAAACGGGCCGTCACCGATCCCCAGACCAACGTCCGCTTCGACCCCGAGCACAAGCCGGGCGTCTCCAACCTGCTGACGATCCTCGCCGTCTCCACCGGTCGCACGCCCGAAGAGCTGGCCGGCGAGTACACGGAGTACGGCCCGCTGAAGAGCGACACGGCCGCTGCTCTCATCGAGTTCCTGCGCCCTGTCCGCGAGCGCTACGCGGAGCTGGCCGACGACCCCGGCGAGACCGAGCGCATCCTCAAGCTGGGCGCCGAAAAGGCCCAACAGGTCGCGGGCGCCACCTTGGCAAGGGCCAAAGAAAAGGTCGGCCTCCTCCCCCGCCCCTGAACCCCTCCTCAGCGTTCTTGCGCTGGATAAGGCCCTATGAGGGCCTTATCCACCCCGAGAATGGGTGGTTGAGGTGCCTGCGAAGGTCTGGATGAAGGCCACGCGCTTGCCGCGGCCGAGCTGGTCGAGGGCGGCAGCGAACGCCTTGGCCGTGTAGGTGGGCTCGAGCTCGAGGCCCATCTCGTCGGCGATGCGCATGGCCTCGTCGCCCGCCCTCGTCGGTCGGCCGTACTTGCCGCCGAACCATTGGCGGGCGATGCGGAGCCTGGCCGGACGAGGACGCCAGCCGCCGAGCGCGAGGAGGGCGGCCGTGCCCGCCTCGAGAGCGCCGAGGACGGCGACGTTGGTGACCACCGCATCGGCGGCGCGCACGGCGAGCACTTCGGTGTCGGTCCAGCCCGCAAGGGTGAGGCCGAGGGCGGTGCCCACCGCGGTACCGCCCGAACCGAGGGGGACGACGACGACGTCGGGCGGAGTCCAGTCGGCGGCGTCGAAGGCGGCGACCAGCTCGAGGGCGGCGGAGACGTAGCCCAGGGTGCCGAGCGGCGTCGACGCACCGGGCCAAAGAAGGTACGGCCGCTGCGAAGCAAGCGCGGCCATCCGGGTCGCGAGCGCGGCGGGCATGAGGTATGGGCTCGGCACGCGCGTGATGTGTACGTTTTCCATCGCGTCCAGCTCGGCCCGCGTGCGCGCGACATCGTCGGTCTCGGGCTGGTTGTAGAGCACGGCGTCGACGTCCAAGCCCACACGACGGGCGTGCACGGCGGCGGCCAGCACGTGGTGGGATCCCACACCGCCGGCGGTGAGCATCGGTCCGCCGCGGCGCTCGGCGACGGGGAACAGGAACTCGAACTTGCGGACCTTGTTGCCGCCGTACTCGCTCGACGTCGATTCCTCGCGCTGCACCCACAGGCGGTCGTCGCGCTGCTCGACGGGCGTCGGCAGACCGTCGGCCAGGACCGTGAACGGCACCAGGTCGACCAGTCGGGGAAGACGCTCGAAAAGCGCCCTCGTGGCCAGGGTGGTCAGTCTGGTCACCACCTGCCTGGGTTCATGCGCCGGTCAGGATCGAAGGCGTCGCGGACTCGTTCGAGCATGCGCACGAATCCGGGGTCGGCGCGGTCGAGGATGCGCCGCGCCGCATCGGCGGACGGCTTGTACGGCACATACTCGTGGTCGAGCACCGAGTCGGCCAGCTTGCCCATGACCGTTCGCACCCGTTCGACTTCTGAAGGATCGCCCTTGTCGAAGTTGGCCACGAACCGCAGAACATAGAAGTGGCCGCCGTCCATCGGCCGGGCGACGAGGAATGGCGGAAAGCCGTGCTCGACGAGGAGGTCCATCCCTGCCCGCGCGCCCTCGACCCAACGGTCGCCCGGACCGTAAGACCCGACCCACGTCAGCCCGCCGCCCGGAAAGTCGAGGAGGAAGTCCAGCGTGGTCGGCAGCTCTGCCATCTTGGCCAGCGCGGGGACGAGGCGGGACACCTCGTCGGCGTCGAAGCGCTGCTCGATGCCGTTCTCGTCCAGCAGTCGCTTGCCGAGGTCGACACGCGCCGCGAGCTCGGCTTCGGACGCGCCGGTGATGTCGATCATCAGGTACGCGAACGGCTCGTCGTCGGACTTCTGAAGATCGCGCGTAGCGCCGAACAACTGCTTGGCCGCCGGCCAGGTCATCAGCCCGCAGTCGTCGAACGAACCACTTCGGGCCAGCGCCCGCATGGCGCCGTACGCGGCGCCAAGGTCTTCGGCAAACGCCAGCCACCGCCGTCGGTGTTTCGGCTTGGGCTGCAGCTGCAGTGAGATGCGGGTCACGACCCCGGTCGTCCCTTGGGTCGACACGAACAGACCGCTGAAGTCGGGTACCGGCGCCCGGGCGAACCAACGGTCGACCACTCCCCCGCTCCCGGTGCGTACGACGTCGCCGTCGGCCAAGACCGCTTCGAGCCCGTTCACCCACTTGCCCATCGCACCGTGTGGCATCGAGAGATTGTTGAGCCCGTCGAGAAGGGCGTTCATCATCACCGACGTGAACGGCGGCGCGAAGGGATAGGTGTAGACGAGCTCGGGCGCCTCGGCGTCGAGGAACGCCTTCAACTGCTGGAAGGTGACGCCCGGCTCGAGCACGACGTACATCGCTTCGCGATCGAGCTCGACGATGGCGTTCATGCGCGTGAGGTCCAGCACGATGCCACCGTGGCGCGGGATGGCGAGGCCGGCGACGTTGTAACCGGCGACGACCGGCGTGATCGAGAGCTTGCGTTCGTGCGCGAGCACGACCAGCGAGCGGACCTCGTCTGCCGTCTGCGGCCGCACTACGAAGTCGGCGTGTCCGGGCGGGTTCTCGGTGACGTCCTCGAGGTGGTCGGGTCCCGCCGGGTCGACGTGCTCGGCACCGACGACAGCCGCCAGCGCGTCTTTCAGTGCCGTCTGGACGTCAAAGACCATCGGCTAGGGCCTGCGGATGCGCAGGTTCCTCGCCTCCTGGAGCACCTGACCCGACGCCAGGCGCAGCAGCGGCTCCACGTCGCCTTCGACCACCATCAGGACATCCGGCGAGATGCCGTTCTCGAGGGCGAGCCGGCCCTGCCCGGCCCGGACCGTCGCCGTCGTCTTGCCCGCCTTGAGCCCCACGACGAGCACGACCGGGGAACCGAGGACCGCTGAGCGAAGCAGGGCGTTGGCGAGCAGCGTCGGTGCCAGTTGGGCGAGCAGGTGCACGAGGAGGTTGGCCTCGCCCGCGGGCGGCATCTGGGCGGCCGGGACCGGCGGCGCCAACCGGCTCGCGGCGCGGAGAGCGGCGCCGGCGGCGAGCATGGGAATGGCGAGCGGAATGGCCGCTGCGACCACGGCCGCCTCGCCCGCGGTGTTCACCGGATCGAGCGGACGTTTGCGGGTGAGTCGGGCGATCAGCCCGTCGACCGTGTTGCCGACCAGGTTCGAGACCTCGATTTGGGCGACCGTGGCCCGCACCGACGCGACGGCGTCGGCGGGGAGGACGTCCGTGAGGGGCGTCGGGTCGAGCGGACGACCGGCCTCGGCACACGCTCGGGCGTAGGTGAGGAGCGCCTCGTCGGCGTCGACGAGGCTGTTCTCGCCCAGGAAGTCCTGCCATGAGCCGTGGATCCAGGCGCAGTACCGGCAGCCGTTGACCTCGGTGACGGCCAGGATGACCCGCTCCCGAGTGCGGGGATTGAGCGGCTGTCCTGGCAGGTACGACCGCAGCAGGCCGGGCAGGGTCTTGCCCAGTTCCACCATCCACGGCAGCAGCCGAGCGGGTGTCGCCGTACGTCGAGGGAAGGGGTCGCGCCGGTCCACGACCGAAAAGGCTACGAGGTCTTAATCGTCGTCTGCCGCTTTTAGTGCGTGGGCGACCTCGGTTGGGAGCGTCCACTCCTCTTCCGCGAGGTGATGCTCGCGGGCCCAGGTGACCGTGAGGGGATCGCTGTTGGCGATGGCGAGCATGTCGGCACCGAGGATCGGGTGACGGAGATAAAGGCCGACCTTGCGCGTAAAGCCCTTCTTCTGCGTCCACGCTTCGGCCATCGTGTGGCCGGCCGCTAGCCCGGCGACGGTGGCGATGACTCGGCCGTAGGTGCCGAGACCGGCTGCGACCTTGCCGACGTCGTGCAGCAAGGCGGCGGCGAGAACCGGCTTGGTCGCCTGGTGGCCCAACCGGCGTTCGACGTCGCGCGCGACGCCGACCGCGTGGCGCCGGTCGGCTCCGCTCATCCGCTGCCAGAGCTTCAGCTCACCGTCCCTGAGCACCGAACGGACCCACTCCTCGCTCCCGCGAGAAGGGCCCTTGGGCCACAGCGAGCCGAAGAACCGCTTGGTGAGGTGCCCGAGCCTCACAGCAGATGGGCCCAAAGGTTGAGTGCCCAGTTGAACACGCGGTTCAAGACGCTGGGCAGCAACAGCACGACGATGAGGAGGGCGCCCATCGAGTATTGCCGGATACGCAGGTAACCGGGCCACCACGATTCCGGCATGAGCCGTTCGACGATCGCGGACCCGTCGAGCGGCGGCAGCGGAATGAGATTGAACGCGGCGAGCAGCACATTGGCGTAGCCCAGATTCAGCAGGAAGTCGCCGAGGCTCCACGGACGTACGGGCACCTGAGCCACTACCTGTCGGAGTGCGAAGGCAGCACCCACCGCCAGCGCGATGTTCAGACCTGGCCCGGCCAGGCTGACGATCAGGCTTTGGTTGCGCGGGTCGTGGAGGTTGCGGGGATTGACCGGCACCGGCTTGGCGTAGCCGAACGCCCGCCCCGTGGTGGCAATCAGGATGGCCGGCAGGATGATCGTGCCGAACGGATCGATGTGGGCGATGGGATTGAGCGTCAGCCGCCCGGCCCGCTTGGCGGTGTCGTCGCCGAAGGCGTTGGCCACCCACCCGTGCGAGATCTCGTGGAGGATGATCGACGGGAACAGCATCGCGAAGAACACGAGCTGCTCGTGTGTGAGATGGACCACGGGCTAGAGCGCCCGGCGCTACCGCTTGGATGCGCAGTTGATGCAGAAGCGCGCCGCCGGCTTGGCCTCGAGCCGCGCGGGCGAGATCGGCTGCCCGCAGTCCTCACACGTGCCGTACTGGCCGGCTTCGAACTTGGCGAGGGCGTGCTCGACGTCGCTCAGCGTGTCCTGCAGGGTCGTGGCCAGGGCCTCTGCCTCGCCACGCTCTGCCGTCACCTGACTGGAGTCGGCAAAGTTCTGGTCGTAGTCCAACCCGCCGTCTTCGCCGAAGCCGAGCTTGGCCAGCTGGGCGCGCAGGGCCTGCCGCTCTTCCTCCAAGGAGGCGCGCATATCAGCCTGCGTTGCGTCACTCGGCATGGCGGACAGGCTACCTGCGTTTCCGGACCTTGGCGCGAGGGTGCGCTTGGTCGTACACCTGGCGGAGGCGCTCGGTGGAAACCTTTGTGTACACCTGCGTCGTCGAAATCGACGCGTGGCCCAGCAGCTCCTGGACGGCCCGAATGTCCGCCCCGCGGTCGAGCATGTGGGTCGCGCACGAGTGCCGTAGCACGTGCGGGGTGAGACGGCCGCCGAGCCCGACCTTCTCCCCATACCGGCGCACGATCCCCCACGCCCCTTGACGCGAGAGGCGTCCGCCGCGCGCGTTGAGGAAGACGGCCTCGGCGTCGCCCCGTCGGGCCCACCGCTCCGGCGCTAGCGCACCGCGCCCGGACTGCGACAGCCATGAGTCGAGGGCCTGGCTGGCGAAGCGGCCGATCGGCACAACGCGCTCCTTGGAACCTTTGCCGTAGGCGCGCAACAAACCTTCGTCGAGGGAGACGTCGGTAAGCGAGAGCCCGACGAGCTCGGAGATGCGGAGGCCGGTGCCGTACAGAACCTCGAGGATGGCGCGGTCCCGGCGGGCGACGGCGTCCTCGCCGATGACCGCCCCCAGGAGCCGCTCGACCTCGTCCTCGGCGAGAGCCTTGGGCAGGCCCTGCGGGACGCGGGGGACGCCGACCTCGCCCGCGGGGTCGGCACCCGAGTACCCCTCGTCGACAAGGAATCGATGGAGGGCGCGTACCGCGACGAGGGAACGGGCCACAGACGCAGGTGCGCGGCCCGCGGCCCGCTGGTACGCGAGGTAGTCCTGCACCAGCGCCTCGTCCACATCGCCCAGGGCCGCCCCCCGCCCGTGGACGAATTCCACGTAGGCAGCCAGGTCCCGCCGGTAGGCGGCCAGCGTGTTCGTGGACCTGCCGCGCTCGACCGACAGCCACGAGAGGTATTCCTCGACGGGAGCCGGGAGCTGCACGGTGTGGGGGCCCACCGGTGCATCATGGCGCGCACATGGACTCCGACCCTGCACAGCCGATGTCAGCCGCGGAGCTCCGCCAGGGCGGACCGTGACACCGGCCGTCGCCGTTGTCGTTCCGACGCGCGATCGATTGCCGCTGCTTCGTGACGCGGTTGAAAGCGTGCTGTCCCAGGACTGGCCGTCCTGGGAGCTGATTGTCGTCGACGATGCCTCCTCGGACGGCACGTCGGCTTGGCTCGCCGATGTTGTCGACACACGTGTGCACGGCGTTCGCCTGGACGAGCGCGTCGAGCGCTCGACGGCCCGAAACCGCGGATTGGCCGAGGCATCGGCGCCCTACGTGTTGTTCCTCGATGACGACGATCGGCTTCGTCCAGCCGCGCTCCGACACCTGGTGCCGGTCTTGGAGCGCGTTCCCGGCGCCGTCGCCGCCCTCGGCGCCAAAGAGGTTTTCGACGGGACGGGGCACCACAAGCGCATCCCCCATCCTCGACTGAAACTGGTCCGTCCCGTCTGGGACGACGTGATGGCGGGCTGGATGTTTGTCAGCGGTCAAGTGCTCTTGCGTACCGACGCGGTACGAGATGTTGCCGGCTGGGACGAGCACCTCGTCGTCGCCGAGGACCAAGACTTGTGGCTCAGGGCTATCGGGCGTCGCCCCGTGGCGCTCGTTCCGTCCGTGGTTCTGGAGCAACTGACGCGACCCGAAGGTCTGGACGCGGACGGCGTCGAGGAGGAGCTTCGTCGGCGTGCCATCGCCAACCTCGACGTCGACGACCGAGCGCGCGCCGAACGGCTCGTCCGCGCCCGTCGCCACCTGCGGTCCGCCGGACGCGCTTTCGACGAAGAGAGATTCGGCGACGCCGCCTCTGCACTCGTCGCCGCGACCCGCGCCGCGCCGTTCCTCCTTTCGTCGCCGATCTGGGGCCCGCAATTGGTCCTGAGCACATCCAAAGCGGCGGCCGCGTCGGTTCTGCCGGGGTCCACCGGCAGGCGACTGCGACACACCGTGAAGGCGGCGCGAGCCCGTCTGGGCCGCAACCCCGTCGAGCCCGGGTTACCACCGAGGGGTCAGCGAGAGAGCTGAAGGACTGACAGCGCGGAGCTGCCAGCTCAGGACGCGTGGCAGGCCTGCGCCGAGACGCTTGGGTTCAACGTCCCGGGCCACCCGGCCCGCCCACGCCAAGCAAGCAGCACCGGGAACGCAGGCGAGGTTCTCCTACCCGTCTCGCCTCGGCTCTATTCCAGACCCGTAGCCTCGGCCGGCGATGCAGAGCGTCACCGTCGGCTCGTACAACATTCACTGGGGGCGCCGGCAGCGCGAGCCCCGACGGTGGGAGCCGTTCGATGTCGTCGACGCATGCGCGGCGGTCGATACCGATGTGCTCGCGCTGCAAGAGGTGTGGCGCCCCGACGGTGGCGTGAGTGTCGCCCAAGAGGTGGCCGACGCTCTCGGCTACGAGTTCCACGAAGCGTGGACGGCACGGGCCATCGTCAAGCCGCGGTGCCAGATCCTGGGCGGCGCCGGCGAGGACGTGGGCGACGGCGACTGGGGACAGGCCCTGCTCACACGAGTCCCGCGAGGACCGGTGACCGACCACCGGCTCGCCGGGTTCCTCTACGACCCGACCGATCGCGCCGTGCTCAAGACCCACATCGAGCTCGACGGCACGAAGGTCTCCGTCTGCTCGTCGCACTTCCCCCACATCGAACACATCTCACCGCTCCTGCGCTGGCGGCTCCCCCGCGTCCTTCCCGACGTCCACCAGCCGGGCGTCCTCATGGGTGATTTCAACATGTGGCGATGGCTGTCCCGCTTCATCGTGCCCGGATGGTCGGACGCGGTGAACGGCGCGACCTGGCCGTCACATAGGCCGATCTTCCAGATCGACCACCTGCTTGTCACAGCGCCGATGCGAGCGACCGACGGCGAAGTCGTCCACACCGGCGAGTCGGATCACCTGCCGATCCGCGCCCGGATCTCGCTCAGGTAGCCAGCGCCGTCCGGGGATCGACGGCGTCCACGCTCAACGCCGTGGCGACCGCCTTGTTCGTGACGTGGCCGCTGACGATATTGACGCCGTGGGCCAGGGCTGCGTCCGATTCGACCGCGCCTCGCACGCCTTTCGACGCCAGCTCGACGACGTAGGGCAAGGTGGCGTTTGTCAATGCATAGGTCGACGTGCGGGGTACGGCGGCGGGCATGTTTCCGACCGCGTAGTGAATGACGTCGTGGAGCACGTAGGTCGGCGAGGCATGCGTGGTCTCGTGCGTCGTCTCGATGCAACCACCCTGGTCGACGGCGACGTCGACGATGACAGCGCCGCGCTTCATCCCCTTCACCATGTCCTCGGTGACGAGGACCGGCGCCCGCCCACCCGCCACCAACACGGCGCCGATGACCAGATCGGCGTCGGCGACGGCACGCTCGATCGCTCCCCGGTTCGACGCTTGGGTGACGATCCGGCCCTGGTGGATCTGGTCGACGAAGCGCAGGCGGTCGAGGTTCTTGTCGAGCAGGATGACCTCCGCTTCCATGCCCTGGGCGATCCACGCGGAGTTCCATCCGACGTTCCCGGCACCGAGGACGACCACTCGACCGGGTTGGACACCCGGAGCGCCGCCGAGCAGGACGCCGCGGCCGCCCCAGTCGCGCTCCAGGTAGTGGGCACCGATCTGGGTGGCCATGCGGCCGGCGACCTCGCTCATCGGAGCCAACAGCGGCAGCGCGCCGTTCTCGAGCTGCACGGTCTCGTAGCCAACTGCGGTCGTGTTCGCGTCGAGCAGCCGCCGGGCCACGTCGGGATAGGCAGCGAGGTGCAGATACGTGAACAGCAGCAGATCGTCTCGCAGGTACCCATACTCAGCGGGCTGCGGCTCCTTGACCTTCACCACCATCTCCGCGCCCCAGGCGCCGTCGATTGACACTGTCTCGGCACCTGCGGCCGAGAACTCAGCGTCGGTGATGGCCGAATCCTCACCAGCACCCCGCTCGATCAGAACCCGGTGGCCGGCGACGCTCAGCTCCCGTACACCGTCGGGTGTGACGGCGACTCTGTGCTCCCCCTCCTTGACCTCGGCGGGAACGCCGACAATCAAGAGCGGAGCGCCTCCATGGCCAGGCACAACCCGATGATCGACTTGGCGTCGACGATGCGCGCCGTACGGATGAGCATCGGCACCTCGTCGAGGGCCACCCGCTCGATCGACATGGCCGCTTCTTCGGGGCTGTGGGCCGAGCTCGGCGTCTCCTCGAGGTCGAGCCCGAGATACACGTACGAATACTCATCCGAGAACCCGGGCGAGTTGTAGAACTCCGCCAGCTTCTCGACCCGGCGGGCACGCATCCCGACCTCTTCGGCCAGCTCGCGCAGAGCAGTCTCTTCGGGCGGCTCGCCTTCGACGTCGCGCTTGCCCGCCGGGATCTCGAGGAGGTCGGCGTCGATGGCCGCTCGGAACTGGCGCACCATCAGCACGGTGCGGTCGTCGTCGACGGGCACGATTGACACCGCGCCGGGGTGATGGACCAGGTCGCGGCCGAACGTCGTCCCGTCGGGCCCCTCGAAGGTCCCGCGCCCGACCGAGATCAGGGACCCGTCGTAGATCCGCTCCTCAGTGAGCTTGCGGAACTGGGTCAACTTGGAGCAGGCGTGGCTTGCGGCCCTCGGCCCGCGCCAGGGCTGCACCGACCAGCTCCCGGAACAACGGGTGGGGCCGGTTGGGACGGCTCTTGAACTCGGGATGGGCCTGGGTGCCGACCCAGAACGGATGGCTCGGCAGTTCGATGAACTCCACCAGGCGGTCGTCGGGCGACGTGCCCGAGCACCAGAGCCCGGCCTCCTCGAGGCGCGTGCGATACCGCGGGTTGAACTCATAGCGGTGCCGGTGCCGTTCGTAGACGATCGACTCGTCGTAGGCGCGCTGCACCTGCGACCCGGGATCGAGCTTGGCCGGGTAGACGCCCAGGCGCATCGTCCCGCCGTAGTCGACCACCTCGCGCTGCTCGTCCATGAGATCGATGACGCGATGCGGTGACTCACCGTCGAACTCTGCGGAGTTGGCGCCCGCCAATCCGCAGGCGTTACGGGCGAACTCGATCACCATCAGCTGCAGCCCGAGACACAAGCCCAGACACGGGATCTCGTGCTCGCGGGCGTAGCCGGCGGCCGCGATCTTGCCCTCGATCCCCCGCCAGCCGAACCCGCCGGGGATCACCATGCCGTCCAGGTCGTGGAGCCTCCCCTCAGCGAGGAGCCCTTCGACCTCCTCAGCCTGGATCCACTCGACCTGGACGTCGGCGCCGTAGTGGTAGCCGCCGTGCTTCAGCGCCTCGACCACCGACAGGTAGGCATCGGGCAGGTTGACGTACTTGCCGATCAGCCCGATGCGCACGGGCGTGGTCGCGGCCTCCACGCGGGAGACGAGCTCCTCCCACTCGGTGAGATCAGGCGAATGCTCGGTTTCGTCGAATCGCAGGAGACCGCAGACGTAGTCGTCGAGCCCTTCCTCGTGAAGAACGAGAGGGATCTCGTAAAGGTTGCGGGCATCGACCGCGCTGACGACCGCCTCGGACGGCACGTCGCACAAGAGCGAGATCTTGCGCTTCAAGCCCTCGGAGATGGGGCGGTCGCTGCGGCACACAATGGCGTCGGGCTGGATGCCCCGGCTGCGCAGCTCGGTGACCGAATGCTGGGTGGGCTTGGTCTTCTGCTCGCCCGACGGGCCGATGAACGGCACGAGCGTGACGTGCACGTAGCAGACGTTGTCGCGGCCCACGTCCTTGCGGAACTGCCGGATGGCCTCGAGGAACGGCAGGATCTCGATGTCGCCGACGGTGCCCCCCACCTCGGTGATCACGACGTCGACGTCGTCGTTGACCAGGCGGAGGATGCGGTCCTTGATCTCGTTGGTTATGTGGGGGATCACCTGCACGGTGTCGCCCAGGTAGTCGCCCCGTCGTTCCTTGGCCAGCACCGTCGAGTAGATCGAGCCGGTCGTTGCGTTGGAATCGCGGTGCAGGGCCTCGTCGATGAAGCGCTCGTAGTGGCCCAGGTCGAGGTCGGTCTCACCACCGTCGTCGGTGACGAAGACCTCCCCGTGCTGGAACGGGTTCATCGTCCCCGGGTCGACGTTGATGTACGGGTCCAGCTTCTGCATGGTGACCCGCAGGCCCCTGCTCTTGAGCAGGCGGCCGAGCGACGACGCCGTCAGGCCCTTCCCGAGCGAACTGGCCACACCACCAGTCACAAATATGTGTTTCGCCACGGGCTCTCACCGTACCCGAGCGGCGCCGCCCACCAGGTGGACCGTTGACACTTCCCTCTACGATGCGCAGGTGGCTCTCTGGGCTCCCCACAAACTGGCCGGTGAACTTCCGCCGGAGATCGACCTCAAGCTGCGGCAGCGGGTGCGCTCCAAAGTCGACCTCCCCAAGGTCCCGGCCGGGACCGAAGGCCGAGTCCTGCTGGCGAACGGCTTCGCCTGGCGCCGCTACCGCGTCCTGTTCGACAACGGTGTCGAGGTGAGCTTCCTCGACGGCCGCCACATCGAGGCCCGTTAGGGGTCGCGCCGGCCGGCGCGGTCCAGCGCCCGAAGGGGCGGCACGGCGTCGATCAACCTCGTGAACGAGGTCAGCTCGCCCACCAGGTTCAGCAGGGCGACGGCGACCAACACCCCCACTCGCACCGGGAACGAGTAGGCGAGCACCACACCCGCCCCGAGACAGGCGCCGACCGCGTTCGCGCCCACGTCACCGAGCATCAGGCGCTCGCGGAGGTCGTCGACGAAGAGGGCGGCGGTGGCGCCGACCACGACGGCGACGCCTTCGAGTTCGTGACGGTGTGAGGCCGCGGCCACGAGGACGACGAAGGCCGCCACCGCCACCTTCGTCACCCGCCCGGGCCGTCGGTCGAACTGGTTGGCCAGATTGGCGGCGAGGGCGATGAGGGCGCCGTCCACGAGCAGGCGGCCGAACGAGTGCGGGTCGCGCCCGCCGGCGACGATGACGGCAACGGCCGCGCCGCCGATCAGCTTGAGTCCTCCGGTGGTGAGCCGCCCATGGGCCAGCTCCGCGAGATGACCCCGGAAACCCCGGGCGTGTCCGCTGCCAACGAGATCGTCGAGCAGTCCGAGAAGTCCGAACGCCACCGCTGCGAACAGGACCAGGGCCCGTGCCGGGGTGACCCGGTGACCGACGTCGAGTGTGGCGAGCACGGTCCGGCCGGCCTCGACGACGATGGCGGCCACAGCCACGACGATCCCCGCCGCGGTCACGACGGTGCGGCCTCGGTAGTTCTCGCGGGCCAGGAGGGGTGAGGCAAACACAGGTCGGAGGACGGTGCGTACCACCCACCCCGCCGCCACCCCGACCACGAAGAACACGACTACCCCGGTCATGGCCTCACGAGAACGTGGGCTGGCCCGCCGTCGCCCGCGCCGGGGTGATGGGCTCGAGCAGCTCCGGTTCGCCGCGCTGAGCATCGAGAGCGAGCAGCGTCAGATACGGGCCGAGATACAGGTATACGAGGGCGGTGATGACGACCCCGGAGTCGTTGACGGCGAAGCCGAGCATGCCGGCACCGAGGGCGGCGATCACGCCGATGCGCAGGGCCGAGCCCCGGGGCAGCAGCCGCCCCAGGCGCCGCTCCCAGATCAGTAGGTACAGCAGGAAGGCGCCGATGATCGGCACCAGCCACGCCCACACCGTCGTCTGCAGCACGCGCAGGTTGGTGGCGATCTTCCTCGCCACCGTGGTCAAGAAGGAGCCACCGCCCGCGGCGTGCACGTCGGTCACGACCCGCCCGAGGTGGGTGCGGGCGTCCGGCGGGCGCAGGAGGTCGACGACGAGAGCGGCGCCCAGCACGCAGATCGTCAGACCGGCAAGCACGGCCAGTGTCTTCCACGAGATGCGCCGGCCGCTGAAGGCGATCAGTGCCAACCCGATCACGGGGACGAGAGTGAGGATGCCGCCCACGTCGCCGCCGAGGGAGGGCGCCCCGTCGGCGATGATCAGCAGGACGAGGAAGGCGCCAACCGCCCACAGCGCCTCGCGGCGTCGGGGCGCGTACTGCAGGTGGATGGCGGCGGCCAGGATCCCGGTCGCGGCCAAGATGGCGAAGGCGCTGTTCCCGATGCCGAAGAAGCGCGCCGCCGTCTGCGGCGAGTAGCCGAGCACGCTGTTGACCTGCAGACGGGCGCCGGTCGCCACGTCGACCATGAGCACGACAGCCGTGAATCCGAGGATCCACCCGAGCGCGCTCAACGGATGGCGTTTGGCGCGGCTCGCGACGGCGACGATCAGGGCGGTCACGCCGAACATGACCGGTAACGACGCGGCACCGTCGAGAGGAAGCGCCTTCACCAGGAAGGTGGCGACGGGAAGAGCGGCGATGGCGAGGACGCCGTAACGGAGGAATGGTTCGCTGCGGCCCATGTCCCGCCGGGCGAGCAGGAGGGCGGCCACCAGATAGACGGCCGCGTGGAGCAGCACGAAGCCCAGGGCGATACCCGGATAGATGGAGTCGCGCGTGGTGCCGTCGTGGTCGAGGCCCGCGAGCCGCCCGAGATCGACGGTGCCCGGGTGGTAGCGCAACGGTTGACCGATCATGCCGTCGGGCACCGCGACCCCCAGCGAGTGCAGGACGGTCGGCGCCACGTCGGTGAGGGTGACGAGGCCGAGGCGGTCTGTCGACGGCGAGTGCAGGTAGCCCTTGACCACGCCCGCGCCCGACGCCACGACCGGCGTCAGATGCCACGTCGTGTCCGGCGGCACGACCGACACCACCAGAAGGAGCGTGCGGGGCGGCAGGCTCTTCTCGACCTGCCCGAGGATGTCGTCGGTGTGGATCAGCGCCTTGCGCCTGGTCTCGGCATCGGCCGACGACAGCGCCTGATCGCTCAGCGCCAGGGCCCGATCGGTGTCGCCGGTGTCGATCACCACCAGGTCGTTGTGCTGCAGCGCCTCCGTCGTCTGGGTCACGATCTTGTCCGGGTCGGCGCGGTGCCCGAAGGGGCTGGCCGCGTCGTCGGCGAGCACGTCGGCAGGTTCGACGGCCCCGCCGTTGACGGCGCTGACGCCGTCCATCACCGCGAGCGCCGCGGGCCGAGCCGTGATGGGTTGCCGGCCCTGCACCGAACCGACGTCGGCGTTGCCGATCGCAGCCGTGCCTCGATGGGCCTGTTCCATGGCTTCGCCCAGCGCCCCGGGCAGGCTCGACAGGTGCTTGCCCTGATTGGCGCGCACGATGGCGGGTCCGTCCAGCGCAACGACCTGGCCGTCGGTGGGGCGGCCGACCAGACGCGTCACGGCCTGGGCCGCGGTGCCGTTCTGGAGTGGCGTCGACGCGTCATAGGAGGCGCCCGCGGCGCCGTCGGCCGACACCCGGGTCCCGGCGCCGAGCGTGGCGTAGCCCTCGGCGAGCGAGGGGTTGTGCGACACCGTGCGCACGCTCATGGCTGCCACCGCGCCCGTGCGCTCGAGACGGTCGAGGTTGGGCAGCTCACCGTGTCCAATGTCGTTCCACGCCAGGTGGGGCATGCCGAACACCACGACCTTGTCGGCGCGCGACGTCGGCGCCACGCTCGTCGGCTCCCACCGGTTTCCCGACCACAGGGCGAGACCGAGGGCCAGTACCGCGAGGGCGACGATCAAGGTGATGCGGAACGCACTCGACGTCAGCCGGGGCCACAGGGCGCGGACGACGGCTGCGCCCTGGCCGGCCCGATGGGCGAACCCGCGTGGACCGCGACCGGTGTGGCGATGCTCCATCACGACCGGAACCTCGACGACACGCCCGCCGGCGCGGACGGCGTCGATGTTGAGGGCCGTCTCCAACCCGAAGCCCCGAGCGAGATCGATCGAGCGCAGCAGTTCTCCGCGCACCGCTCGCTGTCCGGACAGTGGCGCCGACGGACGCCAGCCCGTCGCCCGCGCCGCACCCGCGGCCGAGAGATCTCGGACCACCCCGAAGCCGCCGCGCCGTCCCGCGGCGGGCAGAATGCCGACGCTCATGTCGGCCTCGCCGTTCAGCACGGGCACGAGCAGCGCCCTGGCCGCCGCCGCGCTCGCGCCGACGTCGCCGTCGACCATGAGGTACACGTCCGCGTCGGGCGAACTGTCGATCGCCGCCGAGACGGCGCCGCCCTTGCCGCGGTTGCGGGGCAGGCGCAGCACGGTGGCACCCGCGGTGCGGGCGACGTCGGCCGTGTCGTCCCGGGAGGCGTCGTCCACGACGAGCACCCGGTCCACCTGGGTAAGTCCGTCGAGCGCGGCGACGGTGGCACCGACGGTCGCGGCCTCGTTGCGGGCAGCCACGATGGCGACGACCAACTGCTTGCTTCGCGCCTCGCTGTCGCCGTTCACCGTCACGCGCTCGTCTCCGAAGCGATGCCCTTGAACTCGGGCGCACGCGCCACCCACTGCAGACCTGCGTACACGGCGACCGCGAGGGCGGCACCGACGACGACGGTGAGCGCCGCTTCGGCGCGTGAGGCCGACGGAAGCACCTCGACGACGAGCCGGGCCGCGCCGTAGGCCGCCAGGGCACACGCCAAGCTGCGCACGAGGGCGGCCCCGACGCGGAACGTGTGGTGGATGTGGCGTCCGAGGAAGACGAGCAGTCCCCCGGCCCCGGCGATCATCGCCGTCGAGTACCCAAGGCCGAGGGCGACGACGCGCCCGTCACCCGTGCTCTGCCAGAACCACCACACCATCAGGCCGACACCGAGAGCCGTGAGGCCGGCGGCCACCAGCGTCGGCGTCCGGGTGTCGTGGGCGGCATAGAACGAGCGCGTGAGGAGTTGCAGCGCCGACCACCCGATGAGCCCCAGGGCGTAAGCGGCCACGACGCGGGCGACCAGGTCGACTCCCGCGGTGTCGAGCGCGCCCAGCTGCATCACCTTGAGGGCCGGGTGAGCGAGGGCCGCCATGAGGGCCGACGCCGGCAAGACCAGGAAGGCGACCAGGCGCAGGCTGTCGCCGACCGTCGAGGAGAAGCGGCGCCACCGATCGGCGACCGCATCTGACGAGAGCCGAGGGAACACCGCGGTCATGACCGGCTGGGCGAGCACCGCGTACGGCAAGAGGAAGAAGGTGTAGGCGATCTGATAGGCGACCACACCGCCCGCCACCCGATTGGCGAGCACGAGCGTCACCGCGATCAGCAGCTGGTTGAGGGCGAGAAAGCCGACCGCCCACGCGCCCGGCCGGGCGAGGGCACGGACCGCGGGGTGGCGAGGATCCCAGTGGGGCCGAAGGCGCAGACCGGCGCGCCACGCGGCCACGAAGGGCACAGCGGTCATCGCCAGCACCCCAGCTGTGGTGCCGATGGCGAGCACGAGGCGTTCCTCGGTGCTGAGCTCGAACCCGCCGTGTGACCCGTGGAGGGCGAAGAACAGCCCCATGGTGGCGATGACGACGACGTTGTTGGCCACCGGTGCAAACGCGGGCGCCGCGAACTTCCGCGCCCCGTTGAGCAGTGCCGTGGCGACGGCGCCCGCCGCGTAGAGCAGCAACTGTGGCAAGAAGAACCACAGCAGGAACGAGCCGAGGGCAACCTCCTGGCGTCGCACTTCAGGGTCGGAGACAGCGACGGTCAGCAGTCGCATGATCAGCGGCCGGAAGACGAGACCGGCGGCGAGCACGGTGCCGAGCACGGCGAGGCAGACGCCCAGCACGGCTCCGGCCACATGCTCCGCGTCCTTGCGTTCGCCGGCGTCGATGAAGCGCACGAACGTCGGGACCAGCACCGATGAGAGAAGTCCGGCCGCCAGCAATTCGAAGAGAATGTTCGAGACCAGGTTGGACGTCTGGTACGTGTTGCCGAGGAACGTCGTTCCCAGTGCCGCGCCGACGGCGATCACGCGCACGAAGCCGGTGATGCGCGAGACGACGTTGCCTGCGGTGATCGACGCCGTCGACCGGAGGAGGCCCGCGTCGAGGTCGGTGGCGGAGTCCTCGGTGGCCGGCTTGAGGGACGCGGTCACGGGTCAGGGCGCGCCGGGTGTCTCGGGAAGCAGGCGCTGGGCACCGGGGCCGACGCCGTACTGCGTCGCCGGCTGCTTGCCCGCGTCACGGACCGCGAACACGGTTGCCGCCTGCCCGATGAACGACTCGAGGTTGTCGACCGTGGACACATGGGCGGCCGTCTCGGGCCGGTTGCGGATGAGGCCGACGAAGACGCCTCGACCGCCGGGGGTGTCCTGGCCGGCTTCGGCGGCGACGATGGGCGTCCCGTTCAACGCCAGTTGGGTGACGAACGGCATCGTCATGGTGTCGTCGTCGAGTCGGGCGCCGGCACCCGACACGATCACCGAGCGGGTACCGGGCAATGGGATCGTGCCCGGTCCCGGCGGCGTGGTCGTCGATGCCGACGTGGAGGTCGGCGAAGGCGGCGCCTGGTAGGTGATGAAGCCGCCCTGCTGCATGGCGGGGATGACGCCCGTCGGGTCGCCGCTGCCGTGCAACGCGTTGGCGAGCTTGGAAAGCGCGGCCGCCCTGACGACGTCCGGGTTGTCGTCCGCGATGGCAAGCGCGGCAGCCAGCGTGTTCGCCTCGCCCTGGCTCCGCAGGTTGAGCTTGTCGTTCAGCCAGAGCGTGCCCTGCATGTCAGCGCCGGCGTCGACGAGGGAGTTGCGCAGGTCGTCGACGGACTTGCGGTCGATGCCATCGACGCCCACCACCATGACCGGCACACCGCGGAGCTGCCCCGTGAACAGCTCGGCCCGACCCTGATCGGCGAACTGCTCCCACGTGCGCACCTGCGCCGTCAGTTTGTCGTTGTCCTTGCGGGTCTGGCTGACCGACCGCTCGACCGAGTCGAGGCGGGTCTTCAGTTGGTCGACGGTCACGCGGTCGACGACGGTCGAGCCCACGACGACGCCGACGCCGAGCGCGAGAAACACGGCGATCAGCGACACCACGTGATACCGGAGGTTGAGCATGACCCTCTACCGAGCGAGGACGAACCAGAACCCGCGCAAGAACAGACGCAGGGGCTCAGCCACGATCACCATCACGAGCATGGCGAACAGGGCGGCACCAACGAGGAACGCCATGTCGCTCCGTCGCACCTGGCTGCGGTACAGGCGATTCACGCCCTTGGCGTCGACGAGCACGGGGCCAACCTTCAGGCGAACGAGGAAGGTCGACGCCATCCCCGCCCGACCCTTGTCGAGGAACTCCACCACCGACGCATGAGTCCCGACGGCGACGATCAACTCGGCCCCGTTCTCGTAGGCGAGCAGGAGGGCGATGTCCTCACTCGTGCCCGCCGCCTCGAACACGACGTAATCGCGGCCCTGCTCCTCGAGGCGCGCGGCGCCCGGCGCGTGGCCGCCGGGATAGGCGTGCACCACCAGTTGGGCGCCGGTGTCCAGGGCGCGCTCGGAGACGGAGTCGAAGTCGCCGATGATGATGTCGGGGCGGTAGCCGGCTTCGAGCAAAGCGTCGGCGCCGCCGTCGACTCCCACCAGCACCGGACGCATGTCCGAGATGTAGGCCCGGAGGGCGGCCAAGTCGGCTCGGTAGTCCAGCCCGCGGACGACGACGAGGACGTGACGACCGTGTAGGTCGGCGTCGATGTCGGGCAACGTCGGTGAGTCAGTCAGCAGATGGCGTTCCTGGCGGAGGTACTCGAGGGTGTTCTCGGCGAAACGCTCGAGCTCGTCGCCGATGGCCCGCTTGGCCGCCTCCATCTGTTCCTCGAGCGACTGAAGGGTTTGCGCCACGCCCTTGGCCACGACGTCCTCGCCCCGACGGATCTCGGATCCGTCGACGCAGAGGACCTGGCCCTCGCGCACCCGTTCCATGACCTCCGGCCCGACGTCGTCGATCAGCGGGATCCCGGCCGCCGCGACCAGCAGCGGACCGACGTTCGGGTAGCGCCCGGAGATCGACCGGGCGGCGTTGATCACCGCGCCCGGCTGGGCTTGGACGAGCTCCTCGGCCGCTACGCGATCGAGGTCTTCGTGGTCGATGACGGCGATGTCGCCGGGCTGCAGCCGTCGCGTCAAGCGCTTGGTGCGGACGTCGACACGCGCCGGGCCAACGATCCCGGGGTCGGTGCGGCTGTGCCGGCGCTGGGCCACGTCAGCACCCCCGCTGGCGAGACGCGGTGGCCAGCAGTTCCTCGGCGTGATCGCGAGCCGCGGCGCTGCCCGGCTGGCCCGACAGCATCCGCGAGAGCTCGATCACCCGCTCGCTCTCGCGCACGACACGCGCCGACGCGATGGTGCGCCCGTCCTTTTCTTCCTTGGTCACGGCGACCTGTTCGTGGGCAAAGGCGGCCACCTGCGGCAAGTGGGTGACGACGAGCACTTGGTGGTGCTCGGCCACGGCCGTGAGCGAGCGGCCGACCGCGAGCGCCGCCTCTCCCCCGATGCCGGCATCGACCTCGTCGAAAACGAGCGTCGGCGGACCCTGGGTCAGCACGAGCCGCACGGCGAGCATGGCGCGGGCCAGCTCCCCGCCGGAGGCGGTCTTGGCCAGCGGGAGGAGCGGCTCTCCGGGGTTGGGGCCGAGCATGAACTCGACGTCGTCAGCGGGGTCGTCGCCGCCTACGGCGACGTCGAAGCGGGCGCCGGCGAGGGCCAACTCCTGCAAGCGGGCCTCGACCGCTTCGGCCAGGGCCGGCGCGGCGCGACGGCGAGCGTCAGCCACTTCGGCGGCAGCCCGCTGGGCGCGGTCGACAGCCGCGGCGCGCTCATTGTCGAGCCTCATTGCTCGCTCGTCGTGCTCCTCCAGCTCATCGAGCCGGGTACGTGCTTCGGTGGCGTAGGCCATCACCTGGGACAGCGTCTCACCGTACTTGCGGCGTACGTCCGCCAGTAGTCGACGGCGGGCCCGGACGGCCTCCAGGCGGGCGGGGTCTTCGGCCATCTCCTCGGCCGCGTGCCTGAGCTCGACGGCCAGCTCGGCGACCTCGGCGCCCGCCGCTCGCAACCGGGCCTCGGCGTCCGCCCACGGGGCGCGACCGGCGAGGGCCGTGATGGCCGCGCCGAGGGCGTCGGCGGCACCTCCGTCGTCGGTCAGGGCTGCGTGCGCCGCCCACCCGGCCTCGCGATTGGCCAGGGCCCCCGCGAGCATCTCCTCTTCGTTTTCGAGCGCTTTCTCTTCGTCGGCATCGGTGATCGCCGCGGCGTCGATGTCGGCCAGCTGGAACCTGAGGAGGTCGACCTCGCGGGCCCGGGCCCGGGGATCGCCGCCGAGCGCAGCGAGCGCCTCGTCGATCTGGACGATGTCATGGCGCGCTTGGAGCAGCGCGCTCCGGTCGACGCCGCCGAAGGTGTCGAGGGCCGAACGCTGGGCGCTGATCGCGAGCAGCGACTGGTGCGCGTGCTGTCCGTGGAGATCGACAAGGTCGGCGCCGACCTCGGCCAGCTCACTCGCGGTCGCCATGCGCCCGTCGATGTAGGCGCGTGACCGTCCCCGTGAGGGCACAACGCGCGCGAGCACGCGTTCCTCGTCGCCGACGACGAACCGGCCTTCGACGCGGGCCTCGTCGGCACCCTGGCGAACGAGGACGCCTTCGGCACGCCCGCCGACGAGCAGCTCGATGGCCTCCACGACCAGTGTCTTACCCGCACCGGTCTCACCGGTCAGCGCCGTCATCCCCCGGCCGAGGACGAGCCGCAGGTCGTCGATGACGCCGAGGTCTCGGACCGCGAGTTCGGTCAGCACTGTGTGTCTCCTCGGCGGCCGCCGACGACGCCGAAGGCGCCCTCAACGGCTGACGAGAAAGAAAGAGCGGCGGAGGGCGAGCGGCTTTGCCGTGAGCCCGAAGCACGATTAGCTCGCCGAGCAAGCTCCGCTTGCGAGTGCGAAATCATTTACCGGTCCGCCAGGCCGAACTTGGCTTTGACGATTTTGAAGAAGTCACGAGGCTCGAAGGAGACGAAGCGCGCCGCGTAGGGCGCCGCGGCAGCGCGTATGGCGTCGCCCCGCTGCATCGTGCCGAGTTCCCGGCCGTCGACGGTGACGACCGCCGGACGGTCGTCGATGAGCTCGATGCGCACCTCCTCGGACTCATGGAGCACGAGGCTCCGGTCGAACAGCATGTGGGCCGACACGGGCGTGAGGATGAGGGCGCGCTGACGGGGCGACACGATCGGGCCGCGCACCGAGAAGGCGTACGCAGTCGATCCCGTTGGCGTAGCGACGATCAGTCCGTCGGCCGCGTACGACGTGAAGAACTTGTCGTCGATCGAGACCGACGCATGAATGGTGTGGCCCGGTCCCGCCTTCTCGATGCTCGCTTCGTTGAGCGCGAGCAACCGAGCGGAAGGCAGTGAGCCGGACGGTGCTTCGACGTCGATCGCCAGCATCATGCGCTCTTCGATGTCGTACGCCCCCGAGAAGAAGCGTTCGAGGGCCTGAGAGAGCTGCGCCGGCTCGAGCTCGGTGAGATACCCGAGGTGGCCGATGTTGACGCCGAGCACGGGCACGCCCTCGCGGGCCACCAGTTCGACAGTGCGCAGGATGGTGCCGTCGCCCCCGAGGCTCACGGCGAGGTCCAGTTCCGCCGCCAGCTTTTCGGGCTCGCACGCGCAGTCGCGCAAGTCGAGCTCGTCGGCCTCCTCCGGTGCCATGCGCACGTCATGGCCCCGGCCGCGCAGCCATGTGGCCGCCTCCTGTGCGACCTGCAGCGCCTCCGGTCGCAGTCGGTGGACCACCAGTGCCACCGAGGCCATCAGGCCGGCCCTCGGAGGTGCATCAGGAACTCGACGTTGCCGTCGGCGCCCGTAAGCGGCGAACGCATGGTGCCAATCATGTCGGACCCCTCGGCTGCGAACGCGGCAGCTACGTCATCGACGACCCGATCCCAGATGTCGGGGTCGCGGATCACGCCCCGTCCGCGGCTGGCCTCGGCCCGTCCCGCCTCGAACTGTGGCTTCACGAGCACGACCACATCGGCATGCGGTGCGGCCAGGCGGACGAGATTGGGAGCAACCGTGCGCAAGGAGATGAACGACAGATCGGCGGTCACGATCGGGAACCGCTCATCATCGAAAACGTCCGGCGTGAGGTGACGGACGTTGGTCCGCTCGAGCACCGTGACCCGGGGATCGTCACGCAGGCGCTGATCGAGCTGGCCCCGGCCGACGTCGACGGCCACGACCCGGGCCGCGCCCCGTTGAAGCAAGCAGTCGGTGAAGCCTCCGGTCGACGCCCCGACGTCGATGGCGATCCGGCCGGCGAGGTCGATGGCGAAGTGACCGAGGGCGGCGTCCAGCTTCTCGCCGCCCCGGCTGACGAACCGAGGACCCTCCCCGGCGATGCGCAATGGCTCCTCCGGCGCGACGAGTCGCGACGCCTTCTCGGCCGGCGCGCCTCCCACGGTGACCCGCCCAGCGGCGATGTCGGCTCGGGCCCGCTCCCGGCTGGGGGCGAGGCCCCGACGGACGAGCTCAACGTCGAGCCGCCGCCGCAGCGAGGTCAGGCCCCCGCGGCGCTGGAACTCGGACTGGCCTTCTTGGCCGCGGCCGCCTTCTTGGGCGCGCTCTTGGCCGTCGAGGTGCCCTTGCTGAGCTTGCGCTCGAGACGGGCGAGGTCGTCCTTGGTGGCGATCCCGAGGGCCGAGATCTGGCTCTGCAGCTCGTGGCGTACGAGCTTGCGGAGCTCGTCGGCGTTCTTGCGGCTGCGCTCGAGCAGCTCGTCGACCGCCTTCTTGGCCCGCTTCTGTTGCAGGTCACCCGCCTTCACGAGATCGCTCACGACCTTCTCGGCCTGGGCCCGGGTCAGGTCGGTCCAGGTCTTGCCCGCGTCGAGGTACTCCTGCCACCTGTCGTTGGTCGCCATGGGCGAAAAGGCTAGTTGGCTCCACCGTTTGGCTACGAAGTCCCAGACGTAGGCTTCGGCGAGCCCATGATCCCGCTCAAGGACAAGAACCCGACGTCCCGTCGGGCGTGGATCACGCTGGGCCTCATCGCCGTCAACGTCTTCGTGTACTTCCTCGTCCAGCCCCACGGGCAGGCGAACGTGGACCCTCAGACCGAGGCGATCACCGAGGCGAAGTTCACCTACGCCCACGCCGCCATTCCCTGCGAAGTGACGCACGGCCGGCCGCTGACGGTGGCCGAGATCGAGGACACCGTCAACACCGGCGACGCCAACGCGTGCGCCCCCGATCTCCCGGCGTCACCCGAGGCGTTCCCCCACAAGAACGTCTTCCTCGCCGTGCTCTATTCGATGTTCCTGCACGCCAGCCTCATACACATCGCCGGCAACATGTTGTTCCTCTGGATCTTCGGCAACAACATCGAAGACCGCATGGGGTGGATCGGCTATCCGATCTTCTACATCGTCTCGGGGGTGGTGGCTGCCGCCACGCAGTTCGCCATTGATCCGAACAGCACCATCCCCGTCGTCGGCGCGTCGGGCGCGATCGCCGGCGTGATGGGTGCCTACCTCGTGCTGTTCCCGCGCGCCCGTATATGGGCGCTGATCTTCATCATCCCCGCCGAGTTACCGGCGTACATACTCCTTGGGTTCTGGTTCGTCCTGCAGTTCTTCACCAGCCCCAACTCGGGCGTGGCGTGGGTCGCCCACGTCGGCGGATTCGTCTTTGGGGCGATTGTCGCCTTCGCGTTGCGCCACCGTCTGCGCCCCGCGCCCCCGCGCCCCGCGTGGTTCTTCCAGTAGCCGTTTACGCTTCGGGCATGGCACCCGCTCCGGAGATGGCAGTCGCGGTCTACCGGGGCAAGGGGGAGATCGCCGTCGACCGCAAACCCGTTCCCGAACCCGGGCCGGGCGAGGTGCTCGTCGAGGTCAGCCATTGCGGCGTGTGCGGCACCGACATACACATGGTCGTCGAGGGATGGGGCCGGCCCGGCACCGTCGGCGGCCACGAGTGGTCGGGGCGCATCGTCGACGTCGGGCCTGACGTCGACACGTGGTCGGTCGGTGTCCCCGTCGTCGGCGGCGAGCAAATCGGCTGCGGCGCGTGCGCAATGTGCACGACCGGTCGACCCTCGTTGTGCGACCGGCGACCGTCGGTGACCGGCGACGGTCGCGACGGCGCCTTCGCCCGGTACGTCGTCACGAGCGCCGCCGGGCTCGTGCCGGTCGACGGTGTCCCTCTGCGAACGGCGGCGCTCACCGAACCGCTCGCCGTCGCCATGCATGCGATCACGCGCAGCTCGATGGAACCGGGTGCGCGCGTCTTGGTGACCGGTGCCGGGCCCATCGGACTCTTGGCCATCGCCGCCCTGCGGGCGCGGGGCATCGACGAGGTGGTTGTCAGTGAGCCCGCGCCATCCCGCCGCGAGCGCGCCAGTGCCGTCGGCGCCTCCAGTGTCGTAACTCCTGCCGAGCTCGAGGTCCCGCCCCTACCGATGGATCTCATCGACGAGCCCTTCGACGCGGTGCTCGAGTGCTCCGGCCGCGCCGACGCCATGGAGGTCGGCCTCACCCAGCTGCGTCGCGGCGGCCGGCTCGTCCTCGTCGGAACCGGGATGCACTCGCCGCGGCTCGACAACAACCGCATCCTGCTCAACGAGCTCGTGATCACCGGCGCCTACAACTACGACGGCGGCGGCTTCACGGCCGCCCTCCGGCTGTTGGGAACGGGCCGGCTCCCCATCGACCTTTTGATCGAGCCGGATGACGTGCCCCTGAGCGGGCTGCAGGACGCCATGCACAAACTGGCCGGCGCCGAACTTGCGGGCAAGGTGCTCGTGGTGCCCGAGACGTGAAAGGACTCCGATGACCGACGCTCCGGCGAAGAAGAAGCGCCACCCGCGCTTCAACCACGTGGCCATGAGTCTCCCCGCCGACGCCCTGGACGAGCGCGGTCGCTCGGACATCGTGTCGTTCTGCGACGAGGTGTTCGGCTGGGAGGAACTCACCCAGCTCACAGAGGACCGGAAGCGCCTCGTGCTGATGGCGTACCGGTACGGCCAGTTCGTCTTCCTGATCGCGGACGAGCCCCACATGACCGGCCCCCGCATGGACCACTTCGGGATGCAGGTGGACACGATCGAGGAGCTCGACGAGATGCTCGAGCGGGCCCGGGCCTTCAAGGAGAAGGACGACCGGGTCGACATCATCGAGAAGTCAGCCGAGAACCACGGCCCGCTGACGATCACCAGCTTCTACGTGGGGTACCTCCTGCCCATGATGGTCGAGGTCCAGCACTTCCAGATCCACGACCACGAGTAATTCGCGGACAGGGCCCGGCGGTCTGGTAGCCAGAGGGGGTGCCTCGGTTCGAGCCCTTCGCCGGCGTCCGCTACAACCCTGAAGCCGTCGAGCTCGACCGGGTCGTGGCGCCGCCATACGACGTCATCGGGCCCGAGGAACGCCAGGCTCTCGAGAAGCGCGATGCCCACAACGTCGTCCACATCGACTTGCCGCGCGACGAACCCGGGCGCGATCGCTATACGGCCGCCGGCTGCCGGCTCGACGAGTGGCTCGCCGAGCACGTGCTCCTCGACGACGACGGACCGTCGTTCTACGTCTACCGGATGGGGTACCACGACGCCGACGGTCGGCCGCGGCAGACCTCGGGCGTGATCGGAGCCCTCGAGCTTTCCGTACCCGGCGAGGGCGACGTCCTCCCCCACGAGCGCACCATGTCGAAGCCCAAGGACGACCGCCTCAACCTCATGCGTTCGTGCCGCGCGAACCTGTCGGCGATCTGGGTCCTCTCACTGGCCCAGGGTCTCTCGGCGCTGTGCGAGCTGCCCGGGCCGCCCGACGCCCGCTGCACCGATGACGCCGGCGTGCACCACCGTCTCTGGCGCATCACCCAACCGGGCGTTGTGTCGGCCATCGCCGACGCGGTGGCGTCGGCTCCGGTCGTCATCGCCGACGGCCACCACCGCTACGAGACCGCGCTCGCCTACCGCGACGAACGCCGGGGTGATCGCGCCGTGCCCGGCGACCACGACCTGCTGATGGCCTACGCCGTCGAGCTGGCCGAGGAACAGCTGACCATCGATCCCATTCACCGGCTGGTGAACGGACTGGCTCCCGGCGTCGACCTCGTTGGTGCCCTGTCGGAGTGGTTCGAGCCGTTCGACGCCGGTCCGCCGACCGAGTCTCTCTCCGTGCGGATGGCCGACGCCGGCGCCCTCGCGCTGGTGACGCCCGGACAGTCGTGGCTGCTGAAGCCCCGCGAGGGCGGCGACGACCCGCGGAGCGACGCCGAGCACCTCGACGCCATCCTCCACGCCCTGCCGTCGCACGAGCTGTCGTACCAGCATGGCGTCGACAACGTGCTCGCACTCGTCGACAAGGGCGAGGCCCAAGCCGGCATCCTCCTGCGGCCCGTCTCCGTCGAGCAGATGGAGGCCGCGGCGCGCGCCGGCCGCCGCCTCCCCGAGAAGACGACGTTCTTCTATCCCAAGCCCGTCACCGGGCTGGTGTTCCGCCGCTTCAGTTGACGCTGCTGGTTCAACTGACCAATTCAGCCAGCAGGTCCAGTGCTTCGGTCTGCACCGTCGCCACCACCATCGTCGTCACCGGCGAGTTCTTCCACGGCTCGATGAGCTCGGCGATGCGCTCCTTCGGGCCGCACAGGGCGACCTCGTCGACCATCTCGTCGGGGACGGCGGCGGCCGCTTCCTGCTTCTTGCCGTCGAGATAGAGGTCCTGGATCTCCTTGGCCGCCGCCTCATAGCCGTAGCGGCAGGCCAGGTCGTTGTAGAAGTTGCGGCCCCGGGCGCCCATGCCGCCGATGTAGAGGGCGAGCATCGGCTTGACCATCTGCCGGCAGGTGGCGGCGTCGTCGCCGAGCACGACGCTGACGGTCGGGGCGATGTCGAACGTGGAGAGGTCTCGCCCTTCAAAGGCGTCGGCGTAGACGTCCATCCGCCTCGGGTTGAACCACACCGGCAGCCAGCCGTCGGCGATGTCGGCGGCGAGCGCCACGTTCTTGGGACCGATCGCCGCCAGGTAAATGGGTATCTGGCGCTGGGGATGGACGATCAGCTTGAGGGGCTTGCCCAGCCCGGTGGCGCCTGGACCGGTGTACGGGATGTCGTAGTGCTCGCCGTGGTGCTCGAGCGGGGCCTCGCGGCGGATGATCGTGCGCACGATGTCGACGTACTCACGGGTCTTGGCCAGCGGCTTGCCGTAGGCCTGGCCGTGCCAGCCCTCGGCCACCTGCGGCCCAGACAGCCCGAGGCCCAGCAGCGCCCGCCCGCCGGACAGGAGATCGAGGGTGACGGCGGTCATCGCCGTCATGGCCGGCGACCGGGCCGGCATCTGCATGATCGCCGTGCCCAGCCCGATCTTGGAGGTCTGGGCGCCGACCCACGCCAGCGGGACGATCGAGTCCGAGCCGTAGGCCTCAGCCGTCCACACCGAGTGGAAGCCGAGGGATTCGGCGTGGCGGGCGACATCGACAACCCGAGCCGCGTCCGCACCCCAGTATCCGAGATTGAGTCCCAGGCGCATGGGCCTGGACCCTAGGCCGCGGCGACGCTGGCAGGACCTAGGCGGCAACCAGACTGAGGTGCTTGATGCTCTTTTCGACCTTGACCACGTCTTCCTGGCTCCAGTGCGACCCGATGAAGCCGCGGCGCACGAGCTTCACGCCGGCGCTGGTCTTGCGCAGCATGAAGTACGCCTCGGTGTAGCCCGCCAGGTGCTGGTGCACCATCAGGCTGGGGCCGAAGCGGTAGATGGTCACGTCGCCGGACCGGAAGATGGCGCTCTCGGCCGGTCCGCGCACTGTGATCTGACTGGGGCGATCGCGGAGATCGAAGACCTGTGCCCATGGGCCGAGGTCGGCGACCAACGAGCGGTACTCCGCTTCCAGCTGGCTCTCGAGTGAGGATCGTGCTGACATCACTCACAGTGTTCGGCATTGACAACCCTGGCCTGGATGGGCCATTGGCATCATCGTCACGGCGCGTGAGGATCAGGCCCCCGTATACGCGAGCACGACGAGCACGCCCATGAGGATCGACACAACGCCCATCGCCACCATCGCCGGCCAGAACCAGTCGATCTGGGCAAAGCGCGGCGGTGCTACGTCCACGCCCGCCTGCCACCCGTCGAGCGGACAGCGCCCGTCGGTGTAACGCGGCGCGAACGTCCATCCGTCGTTCGGGCACGTGACGCGAACGTCTTCGGTCACGCGGCGTTCCTCTCTCCCATCCGCCACCACCAGAGGCTGGCCGCGGTGCCGATCAGCGCCGCCTGCCACATGAAGTAGAAGAGCAGGAGCCACAGCGGCTTCTGGCTCACGATCCGGCGCACGCCGCCGATCGCCTGACTGGGCGCCACTTGAGGCGCGGGCGTGGACGCCGCGAGCGTCGTCCCGCCGGGCGTGCCGGGAACGGCGGGCGCGCCGGGCGTGCCGGGGATGAACTCGCTGGTCGGACCCGAGGGCGCCGTCTCGGTCGCCCCGAGCACGGCGGCGCCGCTGCCGGGGGGCGTCCCCGGGGTGGCGAGCGAGTCGGCGAAGACCTCGCCGAGCGAGTAGTCGAAGAACTCCTGCGGCAGACCGCCCGGCGCGCCCTGCTCCTGGTACGTGACGTTCACAGCCGTCGCCGTAATCGTCTCTTGGTTGTCGCTGTCCTTGATGTCCGGGCTGGCCGTCGCGATGTGAAACCCGCCCTGGGCGAGCGCCGTGTTGAGGGCCGCACTGGCCTGCTGGACCGCCTGACCGATGCCCGGTAGCTGCATTCCGTTCACGGACACACCGTCAGGCCCAACGGTGACCGGTACGCCTCCGACGCTCGCGTTGGCGATCTCGGTGGTGATCGAGTGCTTGGGCGTCCCGTCGTTCACGATCTGCACGGCGCTGTGAAGGCCGAGCAGGGCGATGGCACCGCCACCGAAGGACGCCTTGGCGACGCGTGCGTCGCCGGCGAGGGTCAGCGCCCCCGCCGCGTCATCGAACACGGCGGTGGCCGAGCCCGTGATGCCATCCGCGCCATCGGGCTGGGCGGCGGTCGGATGCACCATCGGGAATCTTCTGGCGTCGGCTGCCGTGAGGAACTGCAGCCGCCATGCGCTCAGCGCGGCGTCGAGCTTGTTCAGCGACGCTGCGCTCGGCGATGCCCCCGGCGGCGCGGACACGAGCTCGGACTGGGCGGTCGCCCTGTTCTGCACCGCGGTGGCCGCCGCGTACGGCCCGCCGACGCTGCCCACGGTGACAGGCTTGTCGGCCCCCGGTGGGAACTTGGCATCGGCATACTGCGGCTGGCTCAGTTGCAGACCCTGCGGCGGCGGATTCGGCGGCGGCGTGGGGAGAGGCGGTGGAAGCGTCGGCGCCTGGCCGCTGTTGAACGTGGCGACTGCGGTCTGGCCGAGCGGTCCTGTGTCGAGGGGACTGGCGGTGCCCTCGGCGGTCGGAGAGTTGTCGACGCGCGCCTGGGCCAGCGGGTAGCGATTGTCGACCGCACCGGTGCGGAAGTTCGGGAAGGCGTTGGAGCCGGCGAGCAGGTGAACGGCCGCTCCACTCACAGTGCCGTTGACGGCCGAGAACGTCTGCACGGCGCGTGCGGTCGGCGCGAAGGCCGTCGCCAGGCCGACGGTCAGGGCAACGGTCGCGACGACGGCTGCCGCGCGCGGTGCTCGACGCCGCCTAGCCACTGCGCCGCCCCGTCTTGGCCGCGGTCTTCTTCGCGGATGTTCTCTTGGTCGCCGCCTTCTTCGTGGCGGACGGCTTGCGTGTGCGCGTGCCCTTCTTGGGCTTCGGCGGCGCCAGCTCGCCGGCGACCGCGTTCTTGATGAGCTCCTCGGCCGACACTCCTTCGCGCTCGGCGCGCTCCATGAGGCCCCGTAGGAGAGCGGGTGGGAGTTGGACGGGAATCTCCTCGACCGCCGGCAGCGTGTCGCGGCGCCGGCGCTGGCTCTCCGAAAGCCGCTCCACGTCGACGTCGCCGAGGTAGGAGCCTTTGACGAAGTCCTCGTCCTTGGCCAGCTTGGCCGCGGAACCTGCGAACGAGATCTCGCCCTTCTCCAGGACGTAGGCCCGGTTGGCAACCTCGAGGGCGCGACCCACGAACTGCTCGACCAGGAGCACCGAAACTCCGCGTTTCGGAAACTCATCGACGAGCTCGAAGAGGTCGGCGACGATTCGCGGCGCCAGCCCCTGGGACATCTCGTCGATCATCAGCAGCTTCGGCCGCCAGATGAGGCCCCGCGCCAGGGCGAGCATCTGCTGCTCGCCGCCCGAGAGCGTGCCGGCAGTCTGGATGCGTCGCTCGGCCAAGCGCGGAAACGTCGTGTACGTCTCGTCGAGGCGGTCGGCCAGCTCCTCCTTGGGCACCTTGCCGAAGGCGGCCGCCATGCGCAGCGTCTCCTCGACGTTCAGGCTCCGAAAGATGCCGCGGCCCTCGGGCACATGGACAAGGCCGCGGCGGGCGATGTTCTCGGCTGGACGGCCGGCGATCGAGGCCCCGTCGAAGACGACGTCGCCCGCGAGCACGGGGATCATCCCCGAGATCGCCCGCAGCGTCGACGTCTTGCCCGCGCCGTTCGCGCCGAGCAAGGCCACGACCTCGCCCTCGTCGACCGACAGATCGATGCCGAAGACGACGGGGATCCCGTCGTACCCGGTCCGCACACCGCTCAGGTCCAGTAGCGCCATCAGGCCACCTCTCCCAGGTAGGCCTGGATCACTTCCGGGTCGTCGCGCACGTCCTCGGGCGGCCCCTCGCTGATGATCTGGCCGAAGTCCAGGACGTAGATGTGGTCGCAGGCGCGCATCACCAGCGCCATGTCGTGGTCGACGAGCAGCATGGTGACGTTGAACTGCTCACGGACGCGGAACAACACATCGGCAAGGGCTGCCGTCTCACGCGCGTCCAGACCGGCGGCCGGCTCGTCGAGCAGAAGGAGACGCGGGTTGGAGGCCAGGGCCCGGGCCAGCTCGAGCCGGCGCTGCATGCCGACCGAGAGGTCGCCGGCCTGGAGGTCGGCAACGTCGAGAAGATCGAGGAAGTAGAGCAGGGCGCGAGCCCGTTCTTCGGCCTTCCGCTCCTCGAAGCGCGCCGACGGGAGGCGGAAGGCGTCGCCAACCGGGGTGCGCGACGAGAAAGCGTCGATGGGCACCATGACGTTCTCGAGCACGCTCATGCGACCGAACAGCTGCAGGTTCTGGAAGGTGCGGGCGATGCCAAGGCGGGCCCGGCGATGGGTCTTGACCCCGCCCAGATCTCGACCGTCGTAGCTGATGTGACCGGTGTCAGAGCGCAGGACACCGGTGATGCAGTTGAACAACGTCGTCTTACCAGCGCCGTTCGGTCCGATGAGCCCGACGATCTCGCCTTCCCGAACCTGGAGAGAGACGTCGAGCAGCGCCTGCACCCCGCCGAAGCGGATCGAGACCTGGTCCAGTTCGAGGAGGGCCATCAGCCTGCCTTCGCCGGAACTTCGTCGGCCGCGGTCTGCTCGTTGACCGGCGGCCGATGCACCGGGGGACGCAGCCGGCGCATGATGCGCCGCTCAACATCGACTACGGCGCCGTCGGGCGCGTACACGAGCTGGAAGATCAGCCCCGCTCCGATGATCAGGTCGAACCACTGGGTCGAGAACGATGTCCAGTCGATCAAGGCTTCGCGCCCGAAGATGAGGAAGATCCCGCCGGCAGGGGCCGAGGCGATGGAACCGGCACCGAAGACGATGGCGATAGCTGCGATCGATATCGAGTGCAGGAAATCGTAAGACCCGGCGCTGACCGAACCGACTCGCACGGCCGCGAGGGCTCCGGCCACGCCGGCGAGGGCGGCGGAGATCCCGAAGGCGGTGAGCTTCCATGCCGTCAGGTTGAGGCCCACGGTCGAGGCCGCGACCTCCGATTCGCGCACGGCTCGCAGGACACGACCCGTCTTGCCGATGCGCAGGTTCCAAACCAACAGACACGCGGCGAGCAGCACGCCGAAGGCGAACAAGTAGAACGCGTACTCCCCGTGCAGGCCAATGCCGAAGAACGACGGCCTGCCGGGACGCCAGGACGACAACCCACCCGAGAAGGAGTTCCAGTTACCCGCGGCCAGCACGAACCGGTCGAAGAACAGCGCCACCCCAATGGTGAGGATGGCAAGGAAGAGACCCGACAGCCGCAGAGCGACAAAGCCGACAAGAACGCCGACGACCGCCGCGAACACCACGCCGACCACCAGAGCGAGCCAGAAGTCCCAGTGGTGGCCGGCCACGAGGGAGCCCACGGTGAAGGCACCGATGGCGGCGAAGGAGTACTGGCAGAACGAGATCTGGCCCACTAGCCCGGTCAGCACGACGAGGGAGAGGACGATGAGGCCGGCGATGGCGGCATCGGCCGCGAGCGTGCGCAGGAAGTCGGAGAGGAAGGCAGGGATGATGACGCCCAAGGCGACGCCCACGCCCACCGCCGTCCAGCGCACGAGGCGGACGTCGCTGGTCACGCGAGCCTCAGCTTGCGGGCGCCGGGCCGGAACAGCACGGCCAGGGCAATCAGGAGAAGGGCGAATGTCGCCACCTCGTGCATCCCCGAGTTGTTGAAGAAGGCCGTTGGGTAGGTCTGCACGAGGCCTAGAAGGAACGCGCCGAGCACGGCGTACGGCAGGCTGGTCAACCGGCCGATCAGGGCAGCGACGAAGGCGTCGATCACGACGAGCGTCAGCGAGAACGTGTCGAAGTTGATCAGCGGCGTGATCAGGACGCCGGCGATAGCCGCCATGGCCGACCCCACCATCCACGAGGCGGCGGTCACCCGGTTCACACTGATGCCCCAGAGGCGAGCGGCGTCGGGGTCGTCGGCCACGGCACGCATCGATGCGCCCAGCGTCGTGTACTTGAGGACGGCCGCGGTGGCCAGGGCGAGGCCGAGGGCGACCAGCACCGTGGTCAACTGGTCGTAGCCCACGACGACGCTCGTCCCGGTCAGCCGGAATCCGGACTTGCTCACCAGCTTCACCGCACGGTGGTAGGCGTTGGCCTTCCAGATGAGGGCGGCGGCGGCCTGCAGCACGATCAGCCAGCCGATCGTGATCACGACCTTCGTCAGTGCTGGTTTGCCTGCCAGTGGTCGCATGGTGAAGCGCTCGATGACGAAGCCCATCGCGATGCCGGCGGCGATGGCTGCGATCAGACCGAGCCAACCCGGGAGTCCGGCCTGGACCGAGACCTGGTAGGCGATGAATGTCGAGAACATCGCCACCGCTCCGTGGGCGAAGTTCAACACCCCCGACACGCGGTAGATCAGCACGAGCCCGATGGCGGCGAGCGCGTAGATGCCGCCCAGGACGATGCCGATGACGGTCAATCCCGGAAGTAGCGAGATGCCTGCCGCTGCGACGATCATCAATGCCGACCTAGAAACAATTCCAGCCGGAATATGTGGACCAGTTGCCGCCCTGGTTCCTGATCCACTGGAAGCAGTGGTTCGGATCGTGGGAGTTACCCGGGCCATAGGAGAGCGGGACGGTGATCCCCGGATTGAAGTTGGCGACGCCGTTCAGCGCGTTGGCGAGTGACTGGCGGGTGATGGGCGCGGTACCGATGCGTTTGACCGCCTCGACAAACAGCTCGGCCGCCACCCAGTCACCTTCGGTGTACACGTCGAGGGCCGGCACCTGATTGGGGAAGTACTTGCGCACGGTGCCCTCGTAGTCCGCGATGCCCGGATCGCTGTGGTGGTCCCAGGGCTCGAGCAACGGAGTCAGTGATTCCGCGTTGTTGGCTGCCGCGCCGTAGGACTTGTTGGCTGAGGCCTTGTCGAGCCCCAAGCCCAACATCTTGGGATGGAAGTTCTGGCGGTCGAGAGCCTGGAACAGGCGGGCGTACGAGAAGGGGTCGAGCCCGGCGATGATCGAGTCCGCCCCCTCGCTCGACGTCTTCAGCGCAATGTCGGTGTAGTCCGGCTTGGTGGCGTCGACGATGTCGACGCTCTTCTCCTTGATGCCCTGCGCGTGGAGAGCGGCGAGGATGGCGTCCTTCACGGGAGCGATGAAGTTGGCATTGATGATCAGCACCTCGGGTGCCTTGATGCCGAGATCCTTTGCGTGCGTCCCCATGGCGGTGCCGTAGCGCGTCAGGCTGGCGGTGACCTGCCACGAGAGCGGAACGTTGAACTCCGAAGGCACACCCAGGCCACCGATCATCGGAACACCTTGGGAGTTCAGGAACTGGGTCTCGGGTTCCTCACCACTCACCGACAGCGGCCCGACCATCGCGAGGACGCCCTGGCTGAGAAGACGTTGGGTGCACTGATGGGCGCGGGATGGGTCGTACCCGGAGTCGCAGTCGAGCAACTGGAACTTGTGCCCGTTCACGCCGCCGGCGTCGTTCACTTTGTTGAAGTACGACTTCACGGTGTCGCGCTCGACGGTGGCGTCGAACGGTCCCGTCTCGTCGTAGACACCGCCAACGGTGATCACCCCGCCGGCCGCGACCGCGGCCGACGAGAGTTGGCCTGCGGGCGTCGACGCCCCGCCGTTCGCGCCGTGGGCGACTGTCTGCCCCGCTGATCCCGCGGAACCCGCGGATCCGGCGGTGCCGGCGCCGCCCTGCGACGCGCCGGCCTGGTCGGTCGCCGCGCCGGGTGCGACACCCGTTGCCGAGCCAAGCGCGCCGTTGGCCACGACCGTGCTCGGCTTTCGATTCAGCTCATGGATGACAGCGCCGCCCAGTGCCAGCGTCGCTATGACACTCACCGTCATGAAGACGATGGCGATCCGTTCTCGGACCGACGTCATTTCGCACCTCTTCGTCCTGTTTAGGCGAAGAGGTTACCACGGAGCGTGGTCAAACCTCCCAAGTGGCCCCAGAGTGCAACAAAGCCGACAGATCGCCTGGTCCCAGGCGGTGTTGCGCTTCGACGAGCTGGTGCTGCATGGCGTCGCCGTAGGTCGGTCGGTCGACGGCGCGGAACACGCCGATCGGCGTGGGCTCGAACGGCCCGCGCGCCAACCGCGACAGCATGAAGGCCAGCCCGGGCTCGTCGCGCTTTTCGTCGTGGATGAGGATCTGGTCCTCTCCCACGTCGGCCACGTTGACGATCTTGGCCCGACCCTGACCGTCGAGGACGACACCCTTCTCACCCTCGGGACCGAAGCGGATCGGCTGGCCGTCCTCGAGCGGGATGAGCATCTGGGGCCGCGCCTCGCGCGACGTGATCTGCTCGAAGGCGCCATCGTTGAAGACGTTGCAGTTCTGGTAGATCTCGACGAAGGCCCCGCCCTTGTGGTCGTGGGCCCGACGGAACATCTCCATCATGTGCTTGCGCTCCATGTCGTGAGTGCGGGCCACGAACGTGGCCTCGGCGCCCAGCGCAAGGCTGATGGGGTTGAAAGGCTGGTCGACCGACCCGAACGGCGTCGACTTGGTGACCTTGCCCACCTCACTCGTCGGTGAGTACTGGCCTTTCGTGAGTCCGTAGATCTGGTTGTTGAACAGCAGGATCGTGAGGTTCACGTTGCGGCGCAGGGCGTGGATGAGGTGATTGCCACCGATCGACAGCGCGTCGCCGTCGCCGGTGACCACCCACACGTCGAGATCGGGACGGCTGACGGCGAGGCCGCTGGCGATGGCCGGCGCCCGCCCGTGGATGCTGTGCATCCCGTAGGTGTTCATGTAGTACGGGAAGCGGGCCGCGCACCCGATGCCTGAAACGAAGACCGTGTTCTCGCGTCGCACGCCCAGCTCGGGCATCAGCATCTGCAGAGCGGTGAGGATCGAGTAGTCGCCACACCCGGGGCACCACCGCACTTCCTGGTCGCTCGACCAGTCCTTCTTGGTCGTTACCGGAACTGCCGTGTCACTCATCGATCAACTCCAGAATTGCTTGTTCGATCTCGGCTGCCTTGAAGGGCTGGGCCTGGACCTTGGTGAGGGAGCGGGCGTCGATCAGGAAGTCGGCCCGCACGAGCTTGGCCAGCTGACCGAGGTTGAGCTCGGGGATCAGCACCTTGTTGTAGCGGCGCAGCACCTCGCTGAGGTTCGCGGGGAACGGGTTGAGGTGCACGAGGTGAGCCTGCGCGACCTTCTTCCCGCGCGCCCGCGTGCGCTGCACACCGGCGGCGATGGCGCCGTACGTCGAGCCCCAACCGAGGACCAGGACCTCGGCCCCGTCTTCGTGGTCGACCTCGACGGGCGAGATGTCCTTGGCGATACCGGCCACCTTGGCCGCCCGCAGCCGCACCATCTTCTCGTGGTTGGCCGGGTCGTAGGAGACGTTGCCGGTGCCGTCCTCCTTCTCGAGGCCGCCGATGCGATGCTCGAGTCCGGGGGTGCCGGGTACCGCCCACGGCCGGGCCAGCGTGTCGGCGTCGCGCTCGTAGGGCCAGAACAGACGGGTGCCGTCGGGCCCGTCGTGATTGGGCTCGGTCGTGAAGGGCACGTCGATGGCCGGCAGACTGTCGACGTCGGGGATGAGCCACGGTTCGGAGCTGTTGGCCAGATAGCCGTCCGACAACAAGATGACCGGGGTGCGGTACTTGAGGGCGATGCGCGCCGCCTCGATGGCTGCGTAGAAGCAGTGGGCCGGCGTCGTGGCGGCGAGTACCGGCAGCGGCGCCTCACCGTGGCGACCGAACATGGCGAGCAACAGGTCGGACTGCTCGGTCTTGGTGGGCAGACCGGTCGACGGACCGCCGCGCTGGATGTCGATCACCAGCAGCGGTAACTCGAGGTTGATGGCCAGGCCCATGGTCTCGGACTTGAGGTCGACGCCGGGACCGCTGGTGGTGGTGACGCCGAGGTGTCCGCCGAAGGCGGCACCGACGACCGCACCCGCCGCTGCGATCTCGTCCTCGGCCTGCATGGTGCGCACGCCGAAGTTCTTGTGCTTGGACAGCTCGTGGAGGATGTCGGACGCCGGAGTGATCGGGTAGCTGGCGAGAAACACCGGAAGCTTGGCCAGCTGGCCGGCGGCGACGAGGCCCCACGCCAGCGCCGTGTTGCCGACGACGTTCGTGTAGGTGCCCGGCAGGTGGGTGGCGGGCTTGACCTCGTACGCCGACTCGAACAGCTCGGCGGTCTCGCCGAAGTTGTAGCCGGCTTTGAAGGCCAGGACGTTCGCCTGCATCACGAGTTCGTTCTTGCCGAACCGCTCCTTGATCCACTCGAGGGTGGGCTCGGTGGGGCGGGTGTACATCCACGACACGAGGCCGAGGGCGAAGAAGTTCTTCGAGCGCTCGGCGTCGCGGGGCTTGGCGCCGATCTCGCTCGTGGCCTGGATGGTCAGGCTGGTCATCGGCACCTCGTAGACCGTGAAGGCCTTGAGGGTGTCGTCGTGGAGGGGGTTCTCCGCGTACCCGGCCTTGGCCAGGTTGCGGTCCTCGAAGGAGTCGGCGTTCACGATCAAGGTGCCACCGCGAGGAAGGTCGCGGATGTTGGCCTTGAGGGCGGCCGGGTTCATGGCCACGAGCACGTTGGGCGCGTCGCCCGGCGTGGAGATCTCGTGGTCGGAGATGTGGATCTGGAAGGCGGAAACACCCGCCAGGGTGCCCGCCGGGGCGCGGATCTCGGCCGGGAAGTCGGGCAGGGTGGCGATGTCGTTGCCGAACAGGGCACTCACGTTGGTGAAGCGATCACCGGTGAGCTGCATCCCGTCCCCTGAATCCCCCGCAAAGCGGATGACGACCCGGTCGAGCTCGCGCAGCGCGTGCTGAGTGGTGTCGGTCACGGTCTCAGCGTAGGTCGATGTGCGCCGCAGCCAGCGCGATCGGGCCTAGGAATTCGAGGCGTCGAAGATGCTCTGGATCGAGGCGTCGAGCGTCTTGTTGAACTCGTCGTCGCTCTGCTGGGCGGACAGCCCTTCGGTGAGGGCCCGCGAGAAGCTGGCGACCACGCCCTTGTTGCGCGAGAGCCGGGCGTTTGCTTCCTCACGCGAGTACCCGCCGGAGAGGGCGACGACCCGCACGACGTTGGGATGGTCGACGAGGTCGCTGTAGAAGTTGTCCTCTTCGGGCAGCGTGAGCTTGAACATGAGGTACTTGTCGCTGGGCCACTGCTCGAGCCCGGCGAGCAGCTCCTTCTTCAACATGGCCTCGGCCTCGGCCTTGTCGGGTGCCTTGATGCTCACCTCGGGCTCGAGGATCGGTACGAGCCCTGCATCGGCGACCTGCTTGCCGACCTCGAACTGCTGGGCGGCGATCGCCCTGACGCCCTTCTCGTTGCCTTGGGCGATGAACGAGCGCTCCTTGGTGCCGAAGAAGCCCTTCCCGGCGGCGCGCTTGAGCAGGTCGTCGAGTCCCGGCATGGGCTTCATGACCTGGACGCCGTCGGCCTCGTCGGCCAGCCCCTTGTCGATCTTGATGATGGGCACGACGTTCTTGACGTTCCAGAGGTACTCACCGGACGGCTTGCCCTCGATCTCGCGGTCCATCGTGTTCTCGAAGAGGATGGCGCCAAGAACGCGGTCGCCGTTGAAAGCCGGGCTGGTGATGATGCGTGTCCGCATCTCGTGGATGACGGCGAACATCTCGTCGTCGTTCGAGTACGCGCTCTCGTCGATGCCGTAGAGCTTCAGGGCCTTGGGCGTGCTGCCGCCGCTCTGATCGAGGGCGGCGATGAAGCCCCGCCCGTCTCTCATCTTGTCGAACTGCTCTTTGTTCATATCCGCTCCTTCAACCCGGCCCGTTTTCAGGGTATTACCAGGCTCGCAGCGGCCTGCAGTTAGGTCACCAGCGCCTGGCGCGCCTTCTCCACCGCCGCGTTGGCCCGCTTGGCCTGCCGGGACGGCACGACGGCGTCAGCCACCACCTCGGTTCGGCTCTGGGTGCTGCCGCCCGCCTGGAAGAACCGGCGCCGCACGCGCCCGACCACGACCACCTTCTCGTCGACGTCGTAGTCCTCAGCCGACGCCGGCGCGTCGTACCACACGACAGGAACGCTCTCGGCTCTGCCCGTCTCGCTCGGAATCGTCACCTCGTACTGAACCAGGCGGTCCCCGGAGGGCAGGTCCCTCGGCTCGGCCGGCCGGGCCAGACGCCCGATCACAACAGCCACGTTGGTCATCGCACTTCCCCTTCTTCTTCAGATTCTCGAGAGGGGGAAGCGCTGCAACCCAAGGATACGGTCGGGGTGTGACAGGAAGTCAGTTGGTCCAGACGATCGACCCGCTGATGCACGACAAGGAGCATCAGCTGTCGTGCTACTTCCTCCCGGGACCCCGGCCCACGCTGGTCGAACCCGGCCCCGAGTCGTGCCTCGACCGCGTGATCGCCGCCCTCGAGGAGAAAGGCGTCGGGCCCGACGATCTGGCCAACATCGTCGTCACCCACGTGCACCTCGACCACGGCGGCGGCGCCGGCCGGTTGGCCGAGCACTTCCCGAACGCCACGGTCTTCGTCCACACGCAGGGCGCTCGACACCTCCAGTCGCCCGAGCGTCTGTGGAACAGCGCCACGCGCGTCTACGGCGCCGACCGGATGCACGAGCTCTGGGGGTCGATGACGCCCGTCCCCGAGCACCGGCTGGAAGCCGTCGACGAGGGTGACCGCATCGACCTCGGAGGCGGGCGCTATCTCGACGTGCTGTACACGCCGGGCCACGCCAAGCACCTGATGTGCCTCGTCGACAGTGAGACGGGCGGCGTCTTCGTCGGCGACGCCGTGGGTATCACCTTGCCCGGCTCGCATCTCGTGCGGCCGACGGTCCCGCCGCCCGACATCGATCCCGACCTCCTCGTCTCCCAGTTGCACCGGCTGGCCGACCGGGGCGTCACGTCGATCAACTTCGCCCACTTCGGCATCGACGGCGACGTCCTCGCCATGCTCGAGCAGGCCGAGCGCCGGGTGCGGCGCTGGGATGAGATCGTCGCCGGCGCGGTCACCGAGGGATTGGACGTTCCGGCGATCGCCGACCGCCTCGATCGACTCACCCACGACGACTACGTGGCCGAGGGCTTCTCAGCCGACGTCATCGCCGCCGCCGAAGACCGCACCGAGTACCAATCAGAGGCTGCGGGTCTTTTCCGGGCGCACACGCACTCGTAGTCTTAGGGCGTGCTGCGGGCGGCGCGTCTTCTGGGCTTCACTGCACTCGGCGTGCTGGCGGTGGCCCTCGCCATGCTCACCGTCGCCGGTGCGCTAACGGCCGATCTTCTGGGTGAACGAGCAGATGTGGAAGCCCAGTTCTGGGCCGCCTTTGTCTTCACTGGCATCACGGCCACGCTGTGTCTCGTCGACATCACTGCCATGGTCGTTGCCCTAAGGGGCAGGCGGCTCCTCGCCCTGTACCGCCAGGAGCGGTCGGACTGGCGTGAGGTCCGCGCCGCCCAGGGCTCGCTGCTCCGTCGTCGGTAACTGTCGCTAGTTCCGGTTGTCCAGCCGCCGTTCGATGGCGTCAAGTCGACGGAGGACCTCGTCGATGCCGGACTGCGCTTCGTTCTGGCGCTGATGGACGACACCAAGAAGGGCCGTGACGACCGCTCGACGGGTCGTACGCACCTCGAGCCCCATACGCCGGAGCACCTGACTCGCGAGCCCGTCCTCGGTCGACAGAAGTCCGAGAAGAAGGTGCTCGCAGCCGACGTAGTTGTGGCCGAGGCATTGGGCTTCGGTGAGGGTGAGCTCGAGGGCCCGTTTGCCGAGCGGTGAGAACGGAATGTGGCCGCCGACCCGCGTGGTGGGAGCCGGCATCGACGCCACCAGTTCCGCCCGCAGATCGACGGGCTCGACGTCGAGCGAGGCGAGCACCCTGAGGGCCATGTTCTCGCCCTCGTCGATGACGCCCAGCAGCAGGTGCTCGGTGTCGACATGGTCGTGGGGCACGTCGCGCGCCCGCTCCTCGGCCAACACGATGGCGTGCCTCGCCCGCGGGGTGAAGCGAGCAAACGGTCCGCGCGCCTCGTCCTCGGGCGCCGGCGTCTCCGCCGTGCCCCGTATCGACGCCACGTCCCGCACCGCCTTCTCCAGGGCGGCCTGGCAGACCGCCGACACGGGAACCTGGGCGTCCTTCACCGCTTCCGCCAACGCGTCCGGCAGATACACGTTCACCTTGGGCATGGGGTTATATTGGGGTTATAACCCCAGCGGCGTCAAGGCCCTCAACCGAGGGCGGACAGCCTTTCGGCGGCGTCGGCGAATTCCGGCTCGCTGTCGACGATCCTCTTGAAGAGCTCCCTCGCCTTTGGCGCGTCGCCCGCCCGCTCGTACAGGTCGGCAAGGGCGTACCAAAGCCGGAGGTGGTGCTCGCGTGGCTTCTTGACCCGCACCGGCCCCTTCTCGAGGAGGCGGATGGCATCGTCGAGCTTTCCACGGTCGGCGAGTGACCCGGCAGCCACGATACGGCCCTCGGTCACGAGGTCGGCGGGCGCGTCGGCGGTGCGGAGCTCATCCCACAGCTTTTGGGCCTTGGTGTGGCGGCCGAGGGCGCGGTAGCTGTCGGCGAGGACCGGGTGCTGCTCGACCGAGCCGGTCTGCTGGCGGAAGAGCTCGAGCTCCTTGGCGGCCGCGTTCCAGCGCCCGAGCCGGTAGAGGTTGAGGCCGTACAGCTCGCGCACGGCGGGGACGTCTGGCGCCTGGTCGACCAGCACCTTCAGGCTCCGGTCGGCATCCCTGTAGCGCTCGCGCTCGAAGGCCTTGGCCGCCTCCATGAGCTTTTGTTCGACCTTCGCCGACATGCCTCTGCCGACGGCCGCCCCGATGTCCTTGCTGACGTCGGCTGGGGCCTTCCGTCGTGGTCGGTCCTTCGCCGGCGGCTTCGTCCCGCCTCGGGCGCCCCGTTTGACCGCCTTGCCGGCCGCCGCCCGGACCGGCTCGTCGGGCTCCTGGATCCACTGCTCCGGTTCCCACGGCGGCGGCGGGCTCGGCTCGCGCTGCTCGCGCCGCGGTGGACGGTCCTCGCGCTGAGGATGGGGGCGATCATCCCGGGTCCGGTGCGGACGGTCGTCCCGGTCGCGCCTCGGGCGATCGTCCCGGCCTCCCGTTGACCTGCGGCCCCCGTCTCGCCGGTCACGGTCCCGGTCGCGTGACGCCCCGCCGGTCCGCTTCGACGTTCCCGATCGGCTTCGGCGGTCGTCGCGCTCCTCGCGCTCGTCCCGCTCTTCGGGGTTGACATTCCGAGCCCCCCGCCGGGCGACCCCTCCCCATTTACGACCCGGCGGCATGTGCGGACCTTACCCATAGACAGGAGAAGAGGCCCCCGAAGGAGCCTCTTCTCTTAGAAAAAATCCGGCGGCGACCTACTCTCCCAGGGGGCCTCCCCCCAAGTACCATCGGCGCAGGCGGGCTTAACTTCCGTGTTCGGAATGGGAACGGGTGTGACTCCGCCGCTATGGCCACCGGAAATCGGTGCTTTTGCAGTCTATTTAACTGTCAAAATGAGGGTTCTCCCTCAAGCGTTCCATAGCGAGCACGGGCATGATTGTCCCAAGCCCTCGGCCGATTAGTACCGGTCGGCTGAACACATTGCTGTGCTTACACCTCCGGCCTATCAACGTGGTCATCTGGCCACGGGCCTTACCAGGTTAACCCTGTGGGAGATTTCATCTTGGAACGAGCTTCGCACTTAGATGCTTTCAGCGCTTATCTCTTCCGCAGGTCGCTAACCAGCCGTGCCCTTGGCAGGACAACTGGCACACGAGAGCTGCGTCCGTCCCGGTCCTCTCGTACTAGGGACAGCCTTCCTCAAATCTCCTACGGCTGCGACGGATAGGGACCGA
>Ga0070741_10002591_pt1 | contig 47871 bp, 51 predicted proteins | sample Coa_R1_4_FD_66440 | JGI IMG/M metagenome (GOLD analysis project Ga0070741, IMG submission 66440) | Surface soil microbial communities from Centralia Pennsylvania, which are recovering from an underground coalmine fire - Coalmine... | ecosystem: Environmental > Terrestrial > Soil > Unclassified ... | reverse complement strand
GCTCGCGCGAGCGCGCGTACTGCTACCTGCTGATCCCGACGGAGGAGGGCGCGCTCACCGCCGACGCCAAGAGCCGCTTGCAGGTCTTGCAGCGCTTCACCGAGCTCGGCGCGGGATTTCAGATCGCGTCGCACGATCTGGAGATCCGCGGCGCGGGCGATCTGCTCGGCGCCAAGCAGTCGGGCGCCATCGCCGCGGTCGGCTTCGAGACGTACACCGCGATCCTCGAGGAGGCGGTGGCCTCGTTGCGCGGCGAGGCGATCCATCACGAGGTCGATCCCGAGCTGACGTGCGATCTGCCGGGCTTCATCCCCGACGAGTACCTGCCGGACGTCGGGCAGCGGCTCGACTTCTACCGGCGGCTGTCGGGCGCGCGCGACGAAGAGGAGGTGCGCGAGATCCTCGTCGAGCTCGGCGATCGCTACGGCGCGCCGCCGCCCGAGGTCGACGTGCTCGCCGGGATCATGATCGTCAAGGGGCTCGGCCGCCGGCTGCGCGCGCGCGCCATCGAGCTCGGCGAGGTGCGGTTCGCGCTCGCGCTCGCCGACGACACGCCGCTCAAGCCGGCGCAGGTGATGAAGCTGGTGCAGGCGAAAAACTCGCCGTGGAAGCTGACGCCCGACATGCGGCTGCAGCGCACGTTCCTCGCCGGCGAGCGCGAGCAGCGCCTCGACGTCGCGCGCAAGCTGCTCTCCGACCTGCTCGCGCAGGCCAATTCTTAACTTAAAATCAAGCGCAAAAAAGTCGGCAAACGTGCAGCGCTTGCAGCGTCGCGTCAATATCGCGTACACCGACGAGAAAACGCCTTTTTGATGCGGTATACGCGAAAACGCTGGACAGGTGTTTTGCCGGTTTGGTAGGCTGTTTTCGATATCGTTAGATATCGTTTTAATGATTACAAAATAGTTTGGCTTCGCGCTCGCTCCAACGTGTGGGATGGAGGCGGTCGATGCCGGACGCGATTCAGCACCACGCCCCGATGGGGCTCTCCCAGATCGCCGAGGAGTTCAAGCTCCTCGATGATCGCCGCCGCTCAGGGGGCTTGTCCTTGAGCGACGCCGAGCGGTACCACGTGCTCTTTGCGCGGCTCGACGACGCGCTGGCGTCGAACGAGCGCCACCGGCGCGTCGACGAGCGGCAGTTCCTGCGCGTGCGCTTCGACATGGCGCTGCACGTGCGCTCGCCTTTGGGCGACCTGCTCGTCACCTGCCAGGACTTCGGCGGGGGCGGCTGCTCGATCGCCTGCCCCGAGGTGTTTCAGCTCGGCGACGAGCTGCTGCTGAACGGCGCGATGATCGAGGGCAAGCGCCATCCGCTGCGCGGGCGCGCGGTCGTGGCGTGGGCGCGGCTGGCGTCGGTCGAGACGCCGCAGGGCTACGGCCTGCGCTTCGCCATCGAGTCGCGCGAGATGCGCGATCAGATCGATCGGCTACTGTACCGCGTGCTCGATCGGTTCCTCGCCGACCCGTCGCCGAGCGGCCGCCTGCACGAGCGCTCGCACTAGCGAAGCCGCGCCCGGCCTCGCCCCTCCTCAGCGCAGTCTTGCCGCTCGGCGGCGAGCGTGCTACCTCAGCGTGTCAGTCACTCCTATAGATCCGCTCAAGGAGCCCGCATGGCCCGCTCGTTCTGGCAAAAGACCGGCTTCGTCCTGTTCTCCGGCTCGCTGGTGTGCACCGGCGCGGTGATGCACGCCGCCTGCGAGGACGTCAAAGCCTCGCACGCCTCGCAGAAGCCCGAGGACCTCGCCGAGCAGCTGGCGAAGATCGACGACGTGGTGATCACCGTCGGCGAATTTCAGACGCGCATCAACCAGCAGTCGCCCTACGTGCGGCAGCGCTACACGTCGATCGAGCGCAAGAAGGAGTTCCTCGACAACATGGTGCGCTTCGAGGTGCTGGCCAAGGAGGCCGACCGCCGCGGTCTCGGGAAAGATCCCGAGGTGGTGCGCACCATGAAGCAGGTGATGATCCAGAAGCTGCTCAAGGACGAGTTCGACAAGCTCAAGATCGAGGACATCACCGACGAGGAGTGCAAGAAGTACTACGACGCGCACCCCGAGGAGTACAACCAGGCGGAGAACGCGCGCGTCAGCTTGATCCTGGTCAAAGACAAAGACACGGCGAAGAAGGTGCTGGCCGACGCGCGCGTCAAGGGCGTCGACAACCAGGGCTACCGCAACCTGGTCGCGCAATATTCGATCGACCAGGCGACGAAAGATCGCGGCGGCGATTTGCGCTACTTCGATCCGCAGACGAAGGAGATCCCGAAGCCGATCGTCGACGCGGCGTTCAAGCTGGCCAACATCGGCGACAACTCCGAGCCGATCAAGACCGACCAGGGCTTCGCCATCCTCAAGCTCACCGGGCGGCGCAAGGCGCTCAACCGGACGTTCGACGAGGTGAAGCAGCAGATCCGCAACAAGCTGTATCGCGACAAGCGGCAGGAGTCGATGGAGGCGTTCGTCAAGAACCTGCGCGACAAGGCCAAGGTCTCCGTCGACGAGAGCAAGCTGGCCAAGGTGCAGATCGAGGGCATGACGCCGGGCTCGTTCCCGGCGCCGGGGCTGCCGCCGCCGGGGCCGGGCGGGTTTCATCCGGGGGCGCCGGGCGCGCCGCAGGCCACGCCGGCGATGCCGGGAAATCCGGCGGGCTCGCAGGGCATCACGCTGCCGCCGTCGGGATCGCCGAAGGCGGGCAACTGAGCTTGCGCGCGTGAGTCGAACCGGCGTGGGCGAAAACTTCGTGGGGCGAAATTCGGTGTGCGAAAGTTTCGCGAAGAGCGTGGTGCTCGCGCTCGTCGCCACGTCGCCGCTGTCGGCGTTCGCCGCCGGCAAGGTGATCGAGCGCGTGGTGGCGGTGGTCAACGACGACATCATCCTCGAGACCGAGGTCGAGCAGTGGGCGGCGCCGCAGCTTCGGCCGGGCGTCGATCCGGAGACCGCCGCCGGAAAAAAAGCGTGGGAGGAGCTCAAGCGCAAGGCGCTCGATCAGCTCATCGACTCGCGGCTCGAGGCGCAGCAGGCCACCGAGCTCAAGCTCACCGTCACCAACGAAGAGGTCGAGCGCGCGTCGGAGTCGGTGCGCGAGCAGAACAAGCTCGACGAGGCGACGTTCAAAGAGGCGCTCAAGCAGCAGGGCTTCACCATGGAGAGCTACCGCAAGACGCTCAAGCGGCAGCTGCTCGAGCTCAAGGTGCTCAACACCGCGGTGCGCAGCCGCGTCAACGTCTCCGACGACGAAGTGAAGACGTATTACCAGCAGAACGCGGCGCAGCTCGCCGGATCGAAAGAGGCGCACCTCCGGCAGATCCTGGTCGCGGTGCCGGCGGACGCGACCGCCGACGACGTGGCGCGGCGGCAGCGCGTGGCGCAGAAGCTGGTCGACGCCGCGCGCGGCGGCAAGTCGTTCGTCGAGCTGGCGAAGTCGAGCTCCGACGACGAGCTGACGAAAGACGAGGGCGGCGATCTCGGCTGGGTCGGGCCGGGCGTCTTGCAGGACGGGCTCGACTCGGTGGTCGCGGGGATGTCGCCCGGCGACGTGCGCGGGCCGATCCGCACCTCGCGCGGCTGGCACGTCATCCAGCTCGTCGAGCGCAAGTCGGGCGGGCTGCGGCCGCTCGACGAGGTGCGCGAGCAATTGCGCAAGCAGCTCTACGACGAGCAGGTGGAGAAGGCTACGCAGTCGTGGCTCAAGGAGCTGCGCAAGCGCGCGCACGTCGACGTGCGGCTCTAGCGTCGGCGTCGGTCAGCCCGGCGGCCACGCGAAGTGACGGCCGCCGAGAAGATGCAGATGAATGTGGAAGACGGTTTGCCCGCCGTGCGAGTTGGTGTTGAACAGCGTGCGGTAGCCCTGCGCGGCGAAGCCCTCGCGCGCCGCCAGGTCGCGCGCGATCAGGTGCAGGTGGCCGACCAGCGCCTCGTCCTCGACGGTGAGATCGTTGAGCGTGGCGATGTGCTTGCGCGGCACGATCACGAGGTGCGTCGGCGCCATCGGCTTGATGTCGCGGAACGCCAGCGCGCGATCGTCCTCGTGAACTTTCTGCGCGGGGATCTTGCCGTCGCGGATCTTGCAGAACAGGCAGTCGTCTTCGCTGGTGGCCATGCGCATGTGATCGCGCCGCGCGCCGCGCGCGTCAAGCGGGAAGCATCGTGAGGCGCGTGCGGCTGGTGACGTGGAACGTCGGGCGGCTCTACACGCCGACGGACAACAACCGGCTCGACGACGCCGACGTGCCGCGCGTGGCGCGCGTGCTGCACGAGCTCGATCCCGACGTGGCGCTGCTTCAAGAATTCGTCGAGCCGCGGCAGCTCGACGCGCTCCTGGCGCTGCTGCCGGAGTATCGCGGCCGGCTGGCCGAGCGCTGCCGCTACGATCGCCACGTCGCCGCGCTGGCGCGCGCCTCGCTCGCGCCCGAGTTCGAGCAGCACCTGCTCGACGAGACCGGCCGCGGCCTCGTCGGCGTGACATTCTCCGTCGGGCGCGCGCGCGGCTTCGCGCTGGCGGTGCACTTCGACGTGTTCGATCGCGCCCGCCGCCGCAACCAGATCGAGGCGGTGGCCGAGCTGGTCGACGCGCGCCGCGAGCCGCTCATCGCGGTCGGCGGCGACTTCAACCTCGATCCGGAGTTCTCCGCGCGCATCGGCCACGCGGACGCCGACAGCTACCGCCTGCTCTCCGGCAAATTGCCGCACGGCGCGCGCCCCACGCATCACCAACCGACGCTCATGGGTCTCCTGCGCGTCGATCACCTGCTCGCCGGCGGCGCGCTCGTCGAGCGCAGCCACTCGCGCGTCTCGCCCAACCGCCGTCTGCCGATGGGCGATCACGATCCGCTGATCGCCGATCTGCACCTCACCGTCGCCGTTGACGCCGTGCGGGCGACCTCCTAGCATGACGGGCTGAAGGAGACTCCGTGGAGCATCGCAGATCCGATCGCCGCTACGAGCGGCGCGTGGCCATCTCGCTCAAGCACGAGGGCGAGACCTTCTCGACGTTCACGCGCAACATCAGCTTGGGCGGCGTGTTCATCGATTGCGATCGCGCGCTGCCGTTCGGCGCGCGGGTGTCGCTCGACTTCCGCATCCCGACGCAGGGCGAGGCGGTGGTGGTCGACGGCCAGGTGCGCTGGCTGGAGATGGAGGACGGGCACGTGCGCGGCATCGGCATCCGCTTCGAGGGGCTGCGGGCGCGCGACGTGTGGGCGCTCAACAAGTTCTTCGAGCAGCCGGCGTGATGCGGCAAATTGCCGCAGCGGCCGTCGCGCTGGCGGCGGCGCTGTCCGCGCAGGCCGCGCGCGCCGATCGCGCGCCGGTGGCGGTGCTGTGGCTCGGCGACGCGGCGACGCTCGGCGAAGGCGCGGCCGCCACCGACGGCGTCAACGGCGCCCTCGGCCGCTCGCCGTCGGCGCGGCCGATCGACAGCGCCGACGATCGCCGCGTGCTGGTCGAGGGCGGGCCGGCCACGCAGGCGGCGCAGCTCCAGGCGCGCGCCGAGCAGGAGTTCGTGCAGCTCAAGCTGGCCGACGCCGCGCGCGACTACGAGTCGGCCGAGCAGCTCCTCTTGTCGGAAGTTCCGTTCGTGGTCACGCAGCGCCGGCTCGCCGCCGTCGAGCGCAACCTGCTCGTCTGCTACGACCAGCTCGGCCGCGCCGACGACGCCGCGCGCGCCGCCGAGCGGCTCACCTGGACCGCCGGCTCGCACGACGACGCGCAGGCGCTGCTCGCGCGCCATCGCCACGATCGCGCGTGGCGTCCCTCGTACGCGCCGGTGCGCATCGTCTCCGAGCCGCCGGGCGTGGCGGTGTATCGCGATCTCGAGCCGGCCGGCGCCACGCCCGTCGAGATCGCCGGCGGCGACGACTGGGTCGACGTGATCGATCTCGAGCTGCCCGGTTATCGCCGCGTGCACCTGGCGCTCGGCCGCGGGCAGCCGGAGGTGCGCGTGGTCCTGCAGCGCGAGGAGCGGCTGAGCGCGATGGTCGACGAGGCGCGCGCGCTCGCGCCCGACGCGCCGCCGGGATTGATCGCGGCCATCGGCGCGCGCGTCGGAGCCTCGCGCGTGCTGGTGCTGATCCCCGACGGGGAGCAGAAGCTGGCGGCGCGCTGGCTCGACGTGCGCAAGCAGCGCTGGGCCGACGCCACGCTGCGCGCCGACTCGGCGGGCCCGCAGGCGATGGACAAGCTCGCCGCCTACGCCGCGCCGGAAGCGCCCAGGCCGGCCGCGCCGCCCGCGGCGGTGATCGTCGCCAAGCCGGCCGAGCAGCCGCCGGCCAAGAGCAAGTGGGGCGCGTGGGGCAAGTGGTACACGTGGGTCGCGGCGGGCGCGGTGCTGGCGCTCGTCGGCGGCCTGCTGATCGCCGAGCACGTCGGCTCCGATTCGCTCAGCGTCGAGGTCGTGCACAAGCCGGTCGTGCCCGCCGCCGCCTCGCCTTGATTCACTTCGCGGCGGCGCAGTCGATCTTGTAGCGCCCGCGATCGTCCATCGAGTACTTCAGCGGTGCGTCGTAGTGATCGTGGCCGGCGAGATCGCGGCTGGTCCAGTCCTGCCCGAGGCTGTCGAAGAACACCATGCACTTCGTCTTGTCCTTGCGGATGATGGTGATGCCGCGGATGTTGCGATGGCGCGGCAGGCGATCGTTGAGCGCGTCGGCGGTCACCTCCCAGTCGGCGCCGTAGAGATACGTCTTCAGCACCTCGCAGCCCGGCTGGTCGGCGTATTCGGTGACGACCAGGTCGTGGTACTGCGCGCCGAACTTGCCGTCGAGCCCGCCGCGCGCAGGCAGCTCCTTGCGCGCGATCGCCTGATACTTGCCGAACATCTCGTCGGACTCGCGGCCCGGCGGCGCGGCGTCGGAGAGCGCGCCGAACAGGCTGCCCTTGGCGCCGGCCGGCGGCGTCAGCGCGACCTTCATCGCCTCCACGTCGGAGAAGAGCGCCAGCGCCGCGTCGGCGTTGTGGTGCACCCACTTTTCGAACGACTCGCTGAACAGCCCCGCCTCGACGAGCGAGTTGAGCAGCGCGAAGTTTTTCAGCTTGGTGGCGGCGGCGTCGAACGGCGCGTCGGCGTGCTCCTTCATGTACTCGCCGACCTTCTTGGTGTCCTCGGGGCTCTTGGCCGCCCACTTCGAGAACGCCTTGGCGCCGCCGGGCGTGTGCGCGACGATCGCGGCCAACGCCTTCGCCGCGGCGGCGTATTTGACGGCCCAGTCTTCGTAGGGCGTGGCGGCGAACGCCGCACGCACCAGCGCGAAATTCACGATCAACGCGGACACGACTCGCTTCATGGAATCCTCCTCGCCGGATGTTCTCGACGGCAAAAGCAGGATCCTCGCCACTCGCCGCGCGCGTGACTTCGCGGGTTCGAGTAACCGCGGTGGTTACTTCGCGCGCCGGTAACCGATTCGGTCACACGGCGACTCGGTTCGATCAGCGCTTCGGCGGCTGGCGCTTGATGACGGTCGTGGCCGCCTTGTCGTCCCACGGCGGCGGCAGGATCGGCGGGCGCTCGGCCTCTTTCTGCGTGCGCTGCAATTCGATCTCGGACATCAGCACCGCCGGCGCCACCGTCGAGACCGGCACGAAACCCGACTCCGCGCCGCAGAAGCCGTTGAACACACCCTCGGTATCCGACGTGGCGACGATCTTCGAGACGGTGGTGAGCGGCGTGCCCACCATCTCCACTCCGCGCACGAGCGTCTCCGCGCCGGTCTTGGCGTCGACGCGGTAAACCAGCCGCGGCTGGCCTTTGAAGGCTTGATAGCCGTAGTTGGTGGTGTTGGTCGAGCCGCCGGTGATGTCGGTGATGATCAGTCCGAACGGTTTGCCCTGGCGGCGCACCTCCTCGAGCAGCATCTCCTTCAGCTTGGCGACGGAGACCTTGCGCTTCGAGCGCACGAACAGGTTGGCCATGCGGCCCATCGGATCGGCGGTGCCCTCGGCGCGGCCGTGGCCGTTCGAGTGCAGCGAGCCGACGATCGGCGTGCGCGACTTGATGTAGTCGCGCAAGACGCCGCCCTCGATCAGCGTCACCGTGCGCGCCGGCACGCCCTCGTCGTCGAACGTGTAGTAGCCGTTGAGCGACACGCCGCCGGCGGCGCGCACCGTCGGATCGTCGACGACGCTCAAGAACTCGGGCAGCACGCGCTTGCCGACCTGCCCCTTGAACGTGCGCCCCTCCTTCTCGTCGTTCTGCCGCTCGCCCTCGAGGCGGTGGCCGACCGTCTCGTGGAAGAACACGCCCGCGGCCTCCTCCATTAATAAAGCGGGCCCGGTGTACGGATCGATCACCGGCGCATCGCGCAGTGCGCGCAGCTCGGTGGCGAGCAGCGCGATCGACTTCGCCAGCGCGGCGTCGTCGGGCATCTCGCCCCCGTCGCGGCCGTAGAAATCTTTTTCGTGCTCGAGCAGCATGCCGTCCTTCGCGCGCGTGGCGGCGGCGAGGTGCGCCGAGTAGATCGTGCGCTCGCCGATCACCTGCGAGCCTTCGGAGTTGACGAAGTAGCGCGTCACGCGGTCGGCGGTGATCTTGACGGTGGCGTCGAACAGATCGGGGTACGTCTTGAACAGCGCGCTGGCCTTGCGCACGCGTTCGGAGAGCGCGTTCTCGTCGAAGGCGAGCGACACCGGCGGATCGGCGTGCCTGGCCGGCGGCTCGCGCGAGAAGCTCGGCAGGTTCTCGTCCTCGACGACGGTGGTGGCGCGGCGGCCGCGCTTCTTGGCGTACGCGGACAGCGCCTGCTTGTATTTCTCGTCGGTGAGCAGCCACAGCGTGCCCCTGAGCGCCTGGCCGTCGTCGTCGAGCGGCGCCTCGGTGGGCGGCTCGTAGCCGTCGGGATCGCCGACGTCGAACGCGCTCTCGCGATCGCTCGAGGTGTTGTCGAGCTGGTAGTCGCCGACGCGCACCTCGACGTAGGCCTGGCGGCTGCGGCCGCGCGAGCGCGTCACCACCGCGCCGAAGCGCCCCGAGATCTCGTGCTGCTCGTAGTCGCGCACGCTGTAGGCGATGAAGTACGGCGCCTCGTAGCCCTTGAGCCGCAGCCGCGCGTGCGCGCGCTCGAGCTCGGAGTGCATCGCCTCGAGGATCACGCCCGCGCCCGTCGTCGGCGGCAGCGGCGGAACGTCGGCGCGGACGTGAGCCGCGAACAGCAGCGCGGCGAGCGACAGGAGAATTTTCGGACGGATCATGCAGGGGCCTTTTCGAACAGCGCGATCAAGCGGCGCCGCGCGTCTTCAAAGGTGGATCGCTCACCGGCCGCTTGCCGCAAATAATTCTCGACCGCGCCCACGCGGCGGAGCGCGTCGTCGGTGGCGGGATCGGCGCCTTCGCGGTACGCGCCGAGCAGCACGAGGTCACGCTGCCGCTCGTAGACCGCCAGCACCTCGCGCAGGCGCGCGGCGGCGGCACGGTGCGGAGCGTCCACGAGATCGTCCATCACGCGCGAGAGCGAGCGCACCACGTCGACGGCCGGCCACAAGCCGCGCGACGCCAATTCGCGCGAGAGCACGATGTGCCCGTCGAGGATGGCGCGCACCTCGTCGGCGATCGGATCGTCGGCGTCATCGGCGGCGGTGAGGATGGCGTAGACCGCGGTGATCGAGCCGGCGTCCGATTGGCCCGAGCGCTCGAGCAGCCGCGGCAGCATGGCGAACACCGACGGCGGATAGCCCTGCCGCGCCGGCGGCTCGCCCGCGGCCAGCCCGACCTCGCGCTGCGCGCGCGCCACGCGCGTGAGCGAATCGACGAGCAGCAGCACGCGCTGCCCGCGATCGCGAAAATATTCGGCGACGGCGGTGGCGGTGAACGCGCTCTTGAGGCGGAGCAGCGGCGGCGCGTCCGAGGTCGCGCACACGCACACCGCGCGCTTGCGGGCGCGCTCGTCGAGCTGCGTCTCGAGGAAGTCGCGCACCTCGCGGCCGCGCTCGCCGACGAGGCCGATGACGATTACGTCGGCTTCGGCGTGGCGCGCGATCTGGCCGAGCAGCGTCGACTTGCCCAGGCCGGGGCCGGCGAACAGGCCGACGCGCTGGCCTTCGCCGAGCGTGAGCGCGCCGTCGATGGCGCGCAGGCCGACCGGCAGCGCGGCGGTGACGCGGCGGCGGCGCAGCGGATCGGGCGCGGCGCGCTCGACGGCCCAGCGCTCGAGCCGCGATTTACCGTCGAGCGAATCGCCCTCGAGCGGGCCGAGCCCGTCCATCGGCTCGCCGAGCGCGTCGACCACGCGGCCGAGCAGCCCGGCGCCGCAGCGGATGGAGAACGGCTTTCCCGTCGGGCGCACCACCGAGTCGGGGCCCACGCCTTCGGCGGTGCCGAGCGGCAGCAGCACCACCTCTTCGCCGTGAAAGCCGACCACCTCCGCCTTGAGCGGCGCCTGGCCCTGCGTGCGCTCGACGATCACCAATTCGCCCGCGCGCGCGCCCGGCGCGGTGGCGCGCAGCACCAGGCCGATCAATTCGGTGACGCGGCCGGCGACGCGCGGCGCGGTGACGCCGTCGACGATCGAGAGCGCCGCGTCGAGATCCAATTTCACGAGGCTTCGCCCCGTGAAGAGCACGGCCCGATGGGCCGCGCGTTGACGCCGATTAGAAATTCGCGCACTCGCTCCGCTCGCGCGCTCATTCGGGCTCGCCGCGCAGCGCCCGCTCGATCGCCTCGAGCTGCGTCGACAGGCGCGCGTCGACCACGCCCAGCTCGGTCTCGACCAGGCAGCCGCCGCGGCGCACCGATTCGTCGGCGCGCAGCGTGACGGTGTGCGCGTTCTTGCATTTCTCGACGAGCCGCGGCTTGCCGCGCTCGAGCGCCGCCAGGTCGTCCGGGTGCGCGCGCACCACCACCTCGCGCGGATCGCCCGCGTGCGCCAGCGCCTGCGCGGTGACGTCGGCGATCGCCTCCGGCTTCATCGCCAGCTCGCGGCCGAGAATTTTTTCCGCGATGCGCACCGCCAGCGTGCGCAGCTCCGCCTCGGCGCCGGCGCGCGAGCGGGCGGCGGCCAGGCGCGCGCCGACGAGCAGCTCGGTCACCGCCTGCATGCCGCGCTCGCGGCCCTCGGCGTTGGCCTTCGAGCGCAGCCGCTCGGCCTCCTGCTCGGCGTCGGCCAAGATTCGCTCGGCGCGTTCGCGCGCGTCGGCGATCAGCCGCTCCGCCTCGAGCCGCGCGTCGTACACCGGCGCTTCCACGATGCGCGCGCCGCCCGACGCCGCCGCCTTGATCACCCTGCCGGTGCGCGGCGCCTTGTCGGTCATATCGTGCTCTCGTCGGTGGTGATCTCGTTGTCGATCTCGTTGCGATCGTCGGCCTTGCGCGGGAAGCGGCTGCCGAGCTTGGGGCCGATGGCCTGCACCGCGGCGACGATGCCGTCGCCGAACGCGCCGCGGCCGAACGCGGCGTTCATGCGCTGCAGCGCCTCGGCCCAGAACGGCGAGCCGACGCTCTCGGCGATGCCGGTGTCGCCGAGAATCGTGAAGCGGCGATCGCGGACCGCGACGTAGAGCAGGACGGCGTTGCGCTCCTTGGTCTTGGTGAGGCCGAGCGCGCGGAACAGGCCCTGCGCGCGCTTGACGGCGTCGCCGCCAGGGCAGCGGCCCTCGACGTGGACCTTGATTTCGCCGGAGGAGAGACGCTCGGCGGCTTTGATGGCGTCGAGGATGCGGTTCTGATCGGAGGGGTGCAGGATCTTGTCGAGGGCACCAGCCATGCGCATAGCTTACCAAGCTCGACGGCGAAACGCTGCACCGCGATGGCGGGACTACCGGCGGCGGGGGCGAGTCAAGAGCGCGGAGGCGGCGGTGAGGGCAGAGCTGTGCTCGGCGTCGGTGGAAGGGACGGTGGCGGAGGCGAGGAGCTGTTCGCCGAGCGGGCGGGGGAGGCGTTGCGAGACGCGGCGGAGGCGATCGCCGCCGCGGGAGAAGAGCGCTGGGGCGAGCCAGCCGCAGCCGGCGCGCGAGAAGAGGGCGCGGGCCTCGCTGCCGGAGGAGATGCCGCGCGATTCGCGATCGTCGGTCGGGCGGGCGGTGAGCGCGGCGGCGGGGCCGAGGCCGAACAGCGCGCGCTGGGCGGCGTGGACCTCGTCGGAGCCGACCGACGGCGCGACGGCGCGCACCTGCGCGAGCAGCTCGGAGGCGGCGGGCTCGCCGAGGCGCGCGCAGAGCTGCGCGACGGCGGCGCGCGGGGCGCCCGAAAAGGCGATCGCCACGCGGCGGCGGCCGAGGGCGATCACCAGCTCGGCCAGCTCGTCGGGGTCGCGCCGCTCGAGGCGATCGAGCGCGCCGGCGGCGGCTTGCGGCTCGCCCATGTCGACGAGCTGGCCGTAGGCGCGGCGCGACAGCCACGCGGCGGCGGCGGGGTTGGTCGACGCGGGCGGCGGCTCGTACCACGACGGGTGCACCTCGCCGACGCCGGCGGGCACGGCGCGCGACAGCCGCTGCGACTCGTCTGCCCAACGCTCGCGGTCGCGGTAGAGCTGTGCGGCAAAACGCCGCAGCAGGGGAGAGCGCCGCCCGCAGAACGCCTCGGCGCGCGGCCCGAGCGCGCGCACCGCGGCCACCACGAACGCGCGCTCGCGCGTGCTCGGCTCGAGCTCGTTCACGCGCTCACGGCTCGGCGTCGGCGCCGGGCCCGCCTTCGCGGCGGCGCAAGCGCCAGCGCAGCACTTTGCCGTCGGGGCTGCGCGGCAGGCGATCGACGAACTCGACCTCGCGCGGATATTTGTACGGCGCGATCTCGCGCTTGACGAAGTCCATCAGCGTCTTGGCCAGCTCCGCCGACGCGGCGTGGCCGACGTTGGGCACCACGAACGCCACCGGGCGCGCCAGGCCGTCCTCGTCGTGGCCCTCGACCACGGCGCACTCCCACACCGCCGGGTGCAGGAGCAGCGTGCGCTCGACCTCGTCGGGCGAGACCCAGCGGCCGCTCACCTTGAACAGATCGTCGGCGCGGCCGCAGTAGTAGAAGAAGCCGTCGGCGTCGACGAGGAAGCGATCGCCCGGGCGCACCCAGCCGTCGTGGAACGCGCCGTGATCGTCGGTGCGGCCGAAGTAGCCGCGCGCCACCGTCGGGCCGCGGATCTCGAGCGAGCCGATCTCCTGCACGCCGAGCGGGCCGCCCACGTCGTCGACCACGCGCGCCTCGACGCCGGGCAGCGGGCGGCCGACCGACGCCTCGCGGCGCTCGCCGGGACGGTTGGAGAGCACGAAGTGCAGCGCCTCGGTGATGCCGAAGCCGTGGAGCAGCTCGATGGCGAACGTGGCGTGCACGCGGCGCTCGAGCGTGGCGGGCAGCGCCTCGCCGCCGGACACGGCGTGGCGCACCGACTCGAAGCACGCCGGACGCGGCGGCGCGAGCGCGCGCCAGTCGTGCACGAGCTGGCCGTACAGCGACGGCGTCGAGGCGAAGATGGTCGGCTTGAACGCGGCCATGACGTCGAACACCGCGCGCGGGCGCGGGCGCGTCGGCAAGAGGAACGTCGCCGCGCCCGCCTGCAGCGGGAACAGCAGGCCGAGGCCGAGGCCGAACGCCGACGCCAGGCTGGTGGTGATGAACACGCGGTCGTTTTCGCCGAGGCCGAGCACCGCGCGCGCGTACGACTCGAAGGCGTGGCGCGGCGCCGCGTGCTCGTGCCCGACGCCGCGCGGCGCGCCGCCGGTGCCGGCGCTGTAGAGGAGGAACGCGGGCGCGCCGTCGGCCGCCTGGTGCGCGGCCCAGGTCGGCTCGGCCTCGCGCGTGAGCGCGTGCAGATCGAGCTGGCCGGGACGCGCGCCGCCGACCGCGAGCACGTGACGCAGCGACGGCAATTCGCCGCGGATCGAGTCCACCGCCTCCGCCAGATCGGCGCTCACCACGATCGCCACCGCGGCGCAGTCGGCGACCAGCGCGCGCACCTCGAGCGGCCGCAAGAGCACGCTGAGCGGCACCGGCACCGCGCCCATGCGCACCGCGCCGAGGAACGTCGCCGCCAGCTCCGCCGAGTCGTGCAGCAGGATCGCCACGCGCTCGCCGGGCGCGATGCCGAGGCCGGCCAGCGTCGAGGCGGTGCGGCACGACTCTTCGGCGAGCTTGGCGTAGGTCCAGACGCGCTTCGGCTCCCGGATGGCGATCGCCTCTGCGCGGCCTCGCTCGAGTGGGTCGTCGAGCAGGAGGTGCGAGAGGTTCGCTTGGGGCATCCCGCTCATTTTACCAGATCTGGCGGACCGGCGGCGCGACGTTATGGAGGGACCATGACGCGGGTCGTGGCGATCGTCAGCGTGGTGGTGATCGTGGGCGTGATGGGGTGGATGTGGCGGAGCGGCGCGGACACCTCGACGCCGGCGCCGTCGGTGAATGCGAAAGCGACGAGCGTTACCGTCGAGCCGGAGCGGCCGGCGATCGCGACGGTGGGAGCGGCGACGGTGAGCGGCGTGGTGAAGTTTCGCGGCGCGGCGCCGGCGCGCGAGCGCGTGCGGATGTCGGCCGATCCGTATTGCCAGCGCGTGGCGGGCGACAGCGAAGAGGTGATCGTCAACGCCAACGGCACGCTCAAGAACGTGATCGTGCGCGTCCTCGGCGCGCCCGCCGCCGCGCCGCCACCGACGATGGTGTCGCTGGCGCAGGACAAGTGCCAGTACCGCCCGCGCGTGCAGGCGATGGTGGCCGGCCAGGAGCTGCGCATCAAGAACGCCGATCCGGTGCTTCACAACGTGCATCCGTACGCGGGCGCGGTGACGCTGTTCAACCAGGCGCAGGTGCCGGGCGTGTCGCCGGACATCGTCAAGGTCGTGAGCGAGCCGAAGCTGATCAAGCTCAAGTGCGACGTGCACCAGTGGATGACCGGCTGGGTGCGCGTGCACGAGAACGCGCTGTTCGCGGTCACCGGCGACGACGGCGCGTTCTCGATCGCCGGCGTGCCGCCCGGCCGCTACACGCTCGAGGCCTGGCACGAGCGCTACGGCACGAAGCGCGCCGAGCTCGTCGTCGCCGCGGCGCCGTCACCGACGATCGCCACCGCCTTCGAATATTCCGACAGCGACGGGGCGCGGCCGTGATCCATTCGCCGCCGTGCGTGCTATAAGCCCGCGCATGCGGATCATCGCCGGCAGCGTCGGAGGACGCCGGTTGAAAGCCCCGCGCGGCCTTCACACGCGGCCGACGGCGGATCGCGTGCGCGAGGCGGTGTTCAACATCCTGGTCGCGCGCGGCGAGCCGCCCGAGCGCGTGCTCGATCTCTACGCCGGCTCGGGCGCGCTCGGCCTGGAGGCGCTGTCGCGCGGCGCGCGCCAGGCGGTGTTCGTCGAGCAGCACGGCGAGACGCTGGACTTGATCCGCGCGAACGCGCGCGAGCTCGGCTTCGCCACGTCGTGCCAGTTCGTGCGTTCGCGCTCGCTCGACTGGCTGGCGAAGGGCGGCGGAAAGTTCGGCTGGATCTTCCTCGACCCGCCCTACGCCGCAAAGGAGCTGGATCGCGCGCTCGCGCTCATCGCCGAGCGCGCGCTGGTGGCCGAGGGCGGCGTGGTGATCGCCGAGCACGACTGGCGCGCCGAGCCGCTCATTAATGAAGCATCGGGGCTGGAACTTTTGGACCGCCGACGGTACGGTCAGACGGCGGTGTCGTTCTACACCGCAAACGAGGCGAAATGAGCGCATCCCGCATCGCCGTCTATCCCGGGTCGTTCGATCCGATCACCAACGGGCACGTCGACATCCTGCAGCGCTCGCTGGAGATGTTCGATCGCGTGGTGGTGGCGATCGCCGAGAACGTGCGCAAGGCGCCGCTGTTCACCGTCGAGGAGCGCAAGCAGCACATCCTCGACTCGGTGGGCGGCAACGCGCGCGTCGAGGTGGACGCGTTCGAGGGCTTGCTCATCGAGTACGTGCAGCGGCGCGGCGCCAAGACGGTGGTGCGCGGGCTGCGCGCGCTCGCCGACTTCGAGTACGAGTTTCAGCTCGCGCACATGAACCGCCGCCTCGGCAAGGGCATCGACACCATCTTCTTGATGACGAGCGAAAAAGATTTCTACGTCTCGTCGTCGCTGGTGAAGGAGGTGGCGCAGTTCGGCGGCGACGTGACCGGGCTGGTGCCGGTGGGCGTGCAGCGCGCGCTCGAGGATCGCTATCGGAGAAACGCATGAAGATCGCCGACCGGGTGGGCCGCATTCAGCCGTCGCTGACGCTGGCCGTGAGCGCCAAGGCGCAGAAGCTGAAGGCGTCAGGCGTCGACGTGATCGCGTTCGGCGTCGGCGAGCCCGACTTCGATACGCCGGCGCACATCAAGGCGGGCGCGATCGCGGCGCTGGAGCGCGGCGTCGGCAAATACACCGCGGTCGCGGGCACGCTCGAGCTACGCGCCGCCGCCGCCGCCGAGCTGAACGCGGCGCACGGCACGCATCACACCGCCGAGAGCGTGATCGTCTCGGTCGGCGCCAAGCACAGCCTGTTCAACCTGTTCATGGCCATGCTCGACGACGGCGACGAGGTGGTGATCCCGAAGCCGTGCTGGGTGAGCTACCCCGAGCTGGTGATGATGGCGGGCGGCACGCCGGTGCTGGTCGACACGCGCCCCGACGAGGAGTACCGGCTCGACGAGGCGGCGCTGCGGCGCGCGCTCTCGCCGAAGACGCGCGCGATCCTGATCAACTCGCCGTCGAACCCGACCGGCGCGGTGTACTCGGCCGAGACCATGCTCGGCATCGCGCGCGTGCTGCGCGAGCGGCCCGACGTCTACGTGATCACGGACGACATCTACCGGCGCCTGGTGTACGGGCGCGAGTGGGTGTCGCTCGCGCGCGTGGCGCCGGAGCTGGCCGAGCGCGTGATCCTCGTCGACGGCGTGTCGAAGAGCTACGCCATGACCGGCTGGCGCATCGGCTTCTGCGCCGGCCCGCGCGAGCTGGTGCGCGCGATGGAGACGCTGCAGGGACAGTCGACGACCAACCCGGCGGCGATCGCGCAGGCGGCGGCGCTGGCGGCGCTCACCGGGCCGGGCGACTCGATCGTCGCCATGCACGCCGAGTTCGACAAGCGGCGCCGCGTGATGGTCGAGCGGCTGCGCGCGATCGCCGGCGTGAAGCTGGTGGAGCCGCACGGCGCGTTCTACTGCTTCCCCGATTTCTCCGCGTTCCTCGACGGGAAGATCAAAGACGACGTGCAGCTCGCCGAGTGGATCCTCGAGCGCGGGCGGGTGGCGCTGGTGCCGGGCTCGGGGTTCCTCGCGCCCGGCTTCGCGCGGCTGTCGTACGCGACGTCGATGAAGAACATCGAAGAGGGACTGGCGCGCATCGCGGCGGCGCTCGGGCAGCTTTGATGGCGTTCGGCTTCGTCGTCGACGATCGCGGGCCGGACAAGACGCAGGCGGGCGGCGCGCTGCAGTTCGCGGCGAGGCTGGCGGAGTCGCCGCTCGACGAGGCGGCGCACGTGGCGGCGTGTCCGGCGTGCGGGCTCCTCGGGCGCTTCGCGTGCGTCGGCGCGGTGCCGTCGCCGCTCGCCGCCGCCGTCGAGAAGTGGCTGGTCGAGCGGCTGCCGGAGGATCTGGAGTCGGTCGGCGGATTCCTGCTGCGCAAGGCGATCGGCGACTTCGGCTACGACGGGGCGCGCGCGCGCGAGCTGCGCAAGCGCGGCGGGCTGGCGGCGCCGGGCCCGTTCGAGCGCCACTACGGTCCGTTCTTCCGCCGCTTCGTGGTGTCGAGCGAGCAGATCCTCGAGGAGCTGGTGTGCGCCGGCGACGTCGCGCCCTCGCACGGGCTGGCGGTGCTGATGCACCTCGGCGCGCTCGAGGTCGACGGGCGCGTTCCCACCGCGCTCGACGACGGGCAGAAGCTGGGCGAGCTGATCGAGCATCCGCGCGATCGCCGCGCGCGCACCCGCTTCACCGTCGCGCCCGACGGCGCCGACGAGCCGTCGCTGGCCGGCGTCAAGGCGCTGCTGGCCGCGCTGTGGGCCGGCTTCGTGCTCGACGCCGACGTCTACGTGCGCGACTCCGACGAGGTCAGCGAGCCGGCGCCGCCCGCAGCGTGAGGATCGCCACCTCGCTCGGCGCGCCGGCGCGGATCGGCACCGACGACGATCCGATGCCGCAGTTGACGTAGAGCAGCGAATTGCCGACGCGGTAGAAGCCGGCGAGGTAGCGGTTGCCGAACTTCGCCGCGATGCGCGCCGTCAGCCGCGGGATCACCACGTGGCCGCCGTGCGTGTGGCCGGCGACGATCAGCCCGTCGCCCAGCTCGGCGGCGCGATCGGCCATCGACGGCACGTGCGTCATCACCAGCTTGGAGCCGTGCGCGCGCACGCCGCGGAACGCGCGCCGCGCGTCGGAGTGGCGCGTGATCGCGTCGTCGATGCCGATGATCGAGAGCGGCGCGTGGCGCAGCATGATCTCGGAGTGCCCGTTGCGCAGCACCGCGATGCCGTTGCGCTCGAGCGCGTGGCGCACGCCCTCGCCGTCGGTCCAGTAGTCGTGGTTGCCGAGCACGGCGTACGCCGGCACGTGCAGCCCGCGCGTCAGCTCCTGCAGGCGGCCGACGAACTTCGGGCTGTAGCAGACGAAGTCGCCGGTGAGCAGCATCAGGTCCGGTTTGGCCGCGTGCGCGTGCGCGATCGCGCGCAGGATCTTTCGATCGGGCGTGAGCATGCCGACGTGCAGATCGGTCAGGTGCGCCACCCGCACGCCGTCGTGCGCGGGATCGAGGCCGGGCACCATCACGTCATGCTCGACGAGCCGCGGACCGCGCGGCCGCTGCAGACGCTCGTGAAACCGTGCGCGCCGCACCTGCGGCATCAAGAACGGCATTGCCGTCATTATAGGCCCGCGGCTCGACGGCGACCAGCGGTTGTGATGCGCGCGCCGCGCGTGGGCGCAGGTGCGAAGCGGCTGCACGGAGAGTAGGCGAGCCCACGCGTCTTACTAATTGACGGGCGACGCGCAGCGAAAGACGATCAAATGATGGGCGCCTCCTCTTCTGCGACGTCGTCGAGCTCGCTGCCGCGGCGCCGCATCACGCTCCAGGAGCCGGCCGATCCCGCCGAGCTGCGCGGCACGCCCATCTTGAGCTGCGTGTTCCCCGACGGCGAGGCGTTCCTCGAGGCGTTCGCGCCCGAGCACGGCCCGGCGGGCGAGCTGGCGGTGGTGACGCGCGCGACGCTGCCGTCGCGCACCGAGGTGGTGCTGGAGATCTTGTGGCCCGCGCTGCCCAACCGCATCTACGTGCGCGCGCGCGTCTGGCGGCGGCGGCTCGGGCTGATGGCGCGCTTTCATCCCGACGAATTGCAGGCGCGCGATTTTCTCGTGCGCGTGGCGCACGGGCTGCCGGCGGAGTTTCACCGGCGCGCGCATCGCCGCTACTGCGTGCGGCTGCCGGTGACGTGGCGCGCGTTCGGCGCCACGGTGCACACCGCCGGGATCGCCGAGGACCTGTCGGCGGGCGGCGTGCTGATCGCCACGCAGACGGCGGCGCCGCCCGTCGGGGAGCGGGTGGGCGTGCGCGTGATCGCGATCGCCGCGGCGCAGGATCTGGTGGTCACCGGCCGCGTGATGCACACGCGCGGACGCGCGCAGGGCGCGGCGTTCGGCGTGCAGTTCGAGTACCGCTCGTCGAGCGAGCAGCGCGATCTCCGGCGCATGCTGCGCGTGTTCGCCGCGCGCGGCGTCGTGATCCTCGACTGAAAATCGTCGCGAGTTTTTTAGATTCAGATCTTGCCGAAGCCGCGCGCGAGCTGCAGCGCGCCGACCAGCGCGATCGCGCCGCTCGCGATCAGCCGCTTGGTCTTCATCGACGGCGGCGTCGCGCCGAGCCGCGCCACGCCGGCGAGCGCCATCACCAGCGCGATCGCCCCGCCCACCATCGCCACGTAGTCGAACGACGTCACCGACTGCGTGACCACTTGATCGTTGACGGTGACGCTGCTCGAGCTCGAGGTCGTGAAGTGAAAGAAGAACGGCGCCAGCGCCGCGAGCGCGCCGACGATCTCGCCCAGGCCGGGAAACTTGGCCTTGAGCGAAAGCGATTCGTCGTCGGGCGCCGCGCCGCTCTCCATCACGCGCTCTTGAAGATCGCCATCACGTCGGCGAGCAGCTTGAGCGCCTCGTCGCGCGGACGCTGGAACGAGTTGCGCCCCATGATCGAGCCGAACGCGCCGCCGGCCGCGAGCTCCTTGACCTCGGCGAGGATCGCCGGCGTGTCCTTGGCCTCGCCGCCGGAGAAGATGACGATGCGCTTGCCGGCGAAGCACGACTGCACCACGTGCTTGATGCGGTCGGTGAGCGTCTTGGTCGGGATGTTGTACTTCTCGAAAACTTTCTTCGCCTCGTCCTGGTAGATGACGTCTTTCGGCGGCTTCACCTTGACGATGTGCGCGCCGAGCTGGCAGGCGATCTGCGCCGCGTATGCCGTGATGTCCACCGCCTGCTCGCCCTCTTTCGCCAGGCCCGAGCCGCGCGGGTAGCTCCACATCACCGTCGGCAGGCCGTACGACCTCGCCTCCTCCGACAGCTCGCGGATCTCCTCGTACATGGTGTTGCGCGCCGACGAGCCGGGATAGATCGTGAAGCCGATCGCCGAGCAGCCGAGGCGCACCGCGTCCCGCACCGAGCCGGTCACCGCCGAGCACGGCTCCAGCTTGGCGAGCGTGTCCGAGTTGTTGAGCTTGAGAATGAGCGGCACCTGCCCGGCGAACTTGCCGGCGGCCGCCTCGAGAAAGCCGAGCGGCGCCGCGTAGGCGTTGCAGCCGGCGTCGATGGCGAGCTGAAAGTGATAGTCGGGATCGTACGCCGCCGGATTGGGCGCGAACGATCGCGCCGGCCCGTGCTCGAAGCCCTGGTCGACCGGCAGGATCACCAGCTTGCCGGTTCCGCCGAGCGTGCCGTGGTTGAGCAGGCGCGCGAGGTTGGTCAGCGTGCCGGGGTTGTCGGAGGGGTACCACGAGAGGATGTGGCGAACACGATCGGTCGACTTGGTCATTGGTTCCTCGTTTGAACGTTTCGTCGCGCGCATCATACGGCCCGCGGGAACAGTTGCAAGGGATGGGTACGGCGCTTGCTCTTGCGCCGCGTCATGCACCGACGGAGCGCGTGGATCGTGGTCGCGGCGGTTTTGTGCGGGACCGCGTATAGCCGAGCGGATGTGGCGTTTGGAGGCGATCCGCGAGGTCGGCCGATCGGCGGGGAGTGGATCGGCGTCACCGCCTCGCGGGCGCGTCACGGCGTACTCGCGGCGTGGTCGAAGAGACACGTGCGGCTCGGCCGCGACGACGGGCGGAGCGAGTGGTCGGGCGTGATCGTGGCGCGCGATCGATCGGAAGTGCTCGGCGTCTGGTCGCCGGCGCGCGTGCGCGTGAGCCGCGACGGCGGGCGCCGCTTCGTCGAGCAGCCGCTCGCCGGCGAGATCGCGCGCGCGGCGTTCACGCGCGACGGAGTGCTGGTCACGCTGTCGTCGAGCCGCATCGGCTCGGAGCCGTGGGCGGCGTGGGTGGAGAGCCACCGCTTCGCCGACGTCGCCGATCTCGACGTCGACACGCTGCCCGCCGAGCTCGAGCCCGCCGACGTGGCGCTGGTCGACGATCGCGGCGCGGTGCAGGCGCTCGCCGGCGATCCGTGCTCGTGCCACGGCGGCGTGCAGGGGCGCTGGCTCGGCGGCGCGGGCGCGGCGATGCGCGCGGTCGACTGGCCGCCCGGCGACTGCGAGGCCGCCGCGTTCGGCCTCGGCGCCGGCGGCTGGGCCTACTGGCTGCCGAAGGCGAACGACTTCGACGCCGAGCCGCGCCGCATCGAGGCCGTCGGCCCCGACGGCGCGGAGCACGACGTCGCGGGCGCCAACGGCCTGCACTCCGGCGCCGATTTTCAGATCGCGTCGAACGGCAGCGTCACGCTGGCGCTGTTCGGCGCGCGGCTGGTGCGGCTGCGCGGCGCGGCGATGACGGTGCTCGACGCGCATGCGCCCGACGGTCTCACCGCGCTCGCCGTCGACGCCGCCGGCCGCGCGCTGGCGCTGCAAGGCGCGCGCATCCTGCGCTTCGCTCCGTCGGGCGGCTGGCGCGCGCTCGGCTCAGCGCCGTAATCGCGCGCGCACCGCCATCTGCGCGGCGAGATAGCCGGCGAGGATGCCGTCCTCGTAGTTCCACGCCGGGTCACCCGCCAGCTCGGGAAAATCGTGCGGCTGCTGCACGTCGTCCTCGGTGAGCCGCGGATTCAAGCGCCGCGCCTCGCGCAGCACCTTCGCGCGCTGGTGCGCGATCAGCTCGTCGAACAGCGTCTCGAGCACCGCCGCCGTCTCGTCCCGCTCGCTCATCGCGCGAACGCTAGCACACGTGACAGGCGTGCTCGTAGCCCGCCGACTCGAGCTGGATGGTCGTGTGCGCGATGCGGAAGTCGCGCAGGAGCAGCTCCTTGACGTGGTTCATCAGCCGATCATTGTCGTCGCTGTGGCCGTTCTCGACGACCAGGTGCACCGAGAGCGCGTGCAGCCCGCTGGTGATGGTCCAGATGTGGAGGTCGTGCACGCCGCCCACGCCGTCGACGGCGGCGATGGCGCGCGTGACGCCCGCGAGATCGATGCCGCGCGGCACGGTCTCGAGCAGCACGTCCACCGCCTCGCGCACCAGCCGCGCGGCGGTGTAGACCACGAACAGGCCGATCAGCATCGACAGGATCGGATCGAGCCAGTACCAGCCGCGCGCGAAGTACATCGCCGCGCCGCCGACGAGCACCGCCAGCGACGACAGCGCGTCGCCGAGGATGTGCAGGTACGCGCCCTTCGCCGTCAGGCTGCGCGTGTCGTGCAGGAGCCACGCGCCGCACAGGTTGGCGGCGAGGCCGATGCCGGCGATCATCGTGACCAGACCGGCGTGCACCTCGACCGGCGAGCGCAGCCGCGTGAGGCCCTCCCAAAAGATGACGCCGGCCAGCACCAGCAGCGTGAGCCCGTTGCCGAGCGCCGCCAGGATCTCGACGCGGTGCCAGCCGTAGGTGCGACGCGCGTCGGCGGGGCGCGCCGCCAGCATCATCGCCGCCAGCGCCAGCGCCTGCGCGACCACGTCGGAGAACATGTGGCCGGCGTCGGAGAGCAGCGCCAGCGAGTGCGCGACCGCGCCGCCGATGATCTCGGCGACCATGATCGCCGCGACGATGGCGATGGTGAGCATCAGCTTGCGCCGCTCGCCGGCGCGGGCGGCCCGGTGCGCGGCGGGAGAGCCGTCGCGCGGCGCCCCGTGATCGTGCTCGTGCCCGTGATGAGGGTCGTGATGCGCGTGCATCATCGCTCCATCGCGTGCGTGCACGCCGCGGCGACCAGCGACATCACGTGCTCGTCGGCGAGTGAGTAGAAGATCTCGCGGCCGTCGCGGCGCGCGCTCACCAGGCGCGACACGCGCAAGAGGCGCAGCTGGTGCGAGACCGCCGGCTGGCTCATGTCCAGGCGGGCGCACAGCTCGTTGACGCAGCTCGGGCCGGCGATCAGCGCGGTGAGCAGGCGCAGGCGCGTCGGGTCGCTGAGCGTCTTGAAGGTCTCGGCCGCGCCGGCGAGCGCCCGCTCGTTGAGCCACGCCGGCGTGAAGTCGCGCCGCTTGAGGCGGGTCATGTGCTCATCCATGAGCATATGTTCATATGTCGATTGTAGCGGTCGCTCAGCGCTTGTCGAGCAGGAAGCGGCGGTGCGGCGCCACGCGGAACTCGGCGCCGAGCGCGGTGCGGCCGACCAGCATCGGGAACAGCATGTCGCCGCGATCGGTGAGCGACACGCGCACGCGGCGCGAAACGCCGCCGAGCGAGAGCGTCGTCTCGATCACCGGGCGGCGATCGGCGCGGCCGCTCGAGTCGCGGATCGACTTGTACTCGGCGATCTCGACGCGCGCCGAGCGGGTGCGGCCGCGCGCGCCGGCGGGGATCTCGACGTCGACGAGCGGGCGGCCGGCGGCGCTGGTGCCGGCGGGGCGCATCGACAGGACGTGCAGCGCGCAGGTCCGCGCGCCGGTGTCGATCTTCGCGCGCAGGCGATCGACGCCGAGCTCGGGCAGGGCGACGCGCTCGCACCAGCCGACCTCGATCACGCGCGGCGGCGAGACCGACGCGTGCGCCGAGTGCGACGACGACGACGACGACGAGCGCAGCGCGGCGCCGGCGCGCACGACCGCGGGGAGCGCGCGGCGCAGCTTGCCGATGCCCATCAAGCTGCCGCCGGTGAGCCGGCCGGCGCGCGTGTAGAGGACCACGCCGGTGGCGGGCGCGCGCAGCGGCTGGCGCGTGGCGACGCCCGGCTCGCCGAGCCACGCGGCCACTTCGCCGAGGCGGATGATGGCGCCGGGCGCGACCGCCGGCTCGGCCACGCCGGGACGCGGCGCCTCGACGGTGGCCACCGCCTTGAGCACCACGCGCACCGCCGGCCGCGCGGGCGGCTCGTCGATCATGCCGAGCGTCGCCAAGAGCGAGCGCAGCGCGCGCTCGGCGCGATCGATCACCGGCCGCGACAGCCGCTGCCACTCGCCGTCGAGCCACGTCACCGTCGGCGCGGTCAGGATGGCGCGGTTCACCGCCGGCGTCATCACGTGCGGCGTCAGGTAGCCGGCGCCGAGAGCGCGCGCGATCTTGCGGCTGGCCTTGTCGTCGAGATCGAGCGCCACGTGCGGCGCGGCCTGCACGTCGGGCAACAGACTCTCCAGCAGCACCACCGCCGCCGCGCCGTCGCAGATCGCGCGGATCGCGTGCGTCCACGGATACTGCTCGCGGCCGAGCGGCGGCTGCGGCCCGTCGAGCAGCAGCCCCACCGCGCCGGCGAGCCGCCGCGCGTCGAGCCGATCGCGCAATTCGCCGAGCGCCTGCGCCATCGACGGATCCTCGTCGCCGCGAGCGGCCCACGCCCACACCGTCGGGCCGGGACGCGCGCCGCGCACCACGAACGCGCGCACGTCGCGCTCGAGCAGGATCTCGCCGCGCTCGCCGGGCGCCACCAGCGCCACCGGGTTCGCGCGCGCCGTCATCCGCGCTTCGCCCGCGCCGCTTCGGCGAGCCGCTCGGCGTGCGCGATGATGCGCGCCGCGACGTCGAGCTTGCACGTCGCCTCGATGCCGCGCAGCCCCGGCGACGAGTTGACCTCGATGACGCGCGGCCCGCGCGACGACTCCAGCATGTCGACGCCGGCCACGTCGAGCCCGAGCGTCTCGGCGGCGCGCACCGCCACGCGGCGCGATTCGTCGTCGAGCTCGATGCACTTGCCGTTGCCGCCGCGGTGCAGGTTGGAGCGGAACTCGCCCGCGCGCGCGGTGCGCCGCATCGCGCCCACCAGCTCGCCGCCGACGACGACCGCGCGCACGTCGCGCCCGCGCGACTCGGCGATGAACTCCTGGAGGATGATGTTCTGTCCCAGTCCCCACAGCGTATCGAGCGTCGACTCCACCGCCTCGGGCGAGTCGGCGATCATCACGCCCACGCCCTGCGTGCCTTGCAGGAGCTTGATGATCACCGGCGTGCCGCCCACCGCGTCGACGGCGGCGCGGATCGCCTCCGGATCGCGCGCCATCGCGGTGCGCGGAATGTCGAGGTCGTGCGCCGACAGCGTCTGCAGCGCGCGCAGCTTGTCACGCGAGCGCGCGATCGCCTGCTGCCCGTTCACCGACGGCACGCCGTGCCGCTCGAAGTGCGCCAGCACCGCCAGGCCGTAGTCGGTGATCGACGCGCCGATGCGCGGGATCACCACGTCGTGGCCGGCGACCTCCGCGCCGCGGAAGAAGAGCTGATGCGTGGCGCGCGAGATCGCCAGCACGCAGCCGATCGGATCGATCACGTCGACAATGTGCCCGCGCGCGGCCGCGGCTTCGACGAGACGGGAGGTCGAGTACAGCCGCGGGTTGCGCGAGAGCAGGGCGATGCGCACCGCGCGTTGCTACCACAGAGCCCCGGCGTGTACCATGGGTCATATGAGATTCACTTTGCTTATGTTGATAAGTTGCTCGTCGCTCGCGTGTAACGCGCCGGCGCCGGGCGCGCCTCGGCCGAGGCTGCTCGGTTACGGCGGCGACACGGTGCTCGAGCCGGCGGGCGTCGCCGAGTCGGCGCTCGGCGGCGCGGCGCCTTCGCCCGAGGCGTCGACGCACGTGCTGTTCCTCAACTTCGGCGGCGAGGCGCTCACGCAGGGCTCGAGCGACAACGCGCCGAACGGCGTCTCGGTGATCGCGGGGACGCAGGTGCCGCAGTTCAACGGCGCGGTCAACGCGCCCAAGGTGACGCGGCAGAACGCCATCGACGCGGTGGTCGATCGCCTGCGCACGTTCTACGCTCCGTACAACCTCGACATCGTGACCACGCGGCCGGGCTCGGGCGCGTACACGGTGATCGAGATCGGCGGCTCGCACACCATCGCCAACGAGCCGTCGGGCGTCGCCGGCGTGTCGCCGCTCGACTGCAGCAACTCGAATCCGTCGAACGTGGTGTTCGATTTCTCCGACGATCAAACGCCCGATTACGGCGGCGTGGTGGCGGTGGCGATCACCGGCGCGCACGAGTCGGGCCACTCGTACGGCCTCGAGCACACCGACAATCCGCTCGACATCATGTACTCGGTGGCGATGCCGATGCAGCAGATCGCCGACCTGTTCAACATGAGCTTCGCGACGGGAAATTTTTCCGGCTACAACGCCGGCGAGATGTTCCCAAGCGGGGAGCAGTGCGGGCGCTCGAACCCGCTCGACAACGACGCCATCCTGCGCGCGGCGCTCGGCTCGTCGACGCGCTCGGACACCACCAAGCCGACGCTCACGTGGAGCTTCCCGCCCGCGCAGCAGGTCACGCAGGTGACGCCGAGCTTTCCCATCATCGTCGCGGCCACCGACAACGTGAGCGTCAAGCGCGTCGAGGTGTACAAGAACCTCGAGCTGGTGGCGGTGCTGGCGACGCCGCCGTACAACGCGACCATCACCGCGGCGTCGGGCGAGAACTTCTACCTCACCGTCGAGGCGATGGACGACGCGGCCAACCGCGTGTCGGAGTCGCGGCTGTTCGCCGCCGACGTGAAGAATCCGCCGCTGTGCCCGCCCGGGACGAACTGCCCCGCGGGGCGCACGTGCGCGATGGGGCAGTGCCGGCTGGCGCTCGGGCAGGCGTGCATGACGTCGGCCGATTGCGCTACGGCATTTTGCCGCACCGTGGGCGGCGCGACGCAGAAGACGTGCACCGCGGTCTGCTCGCCGGCGCTCACGTGCCCCGAGGGCGGCATGTGCGAGAACGGGCTGTGCGCGCCGTCGATGACCGCGCCGGCGCCGAAGATGGACGGCGAGGCGTGCGCGATGGGGACCGAGTGCGCGAGCGGGCGCTGCTCGTCGGTGTGCGTGCCGGCGTGCGAGAACAATCCGTGCGATCCGTCGCTCACCTGCGCGGCCGTCGACGGTGGGATGGGCTGCGTGGCGCCCGATCAAAACCTGATGGAGCCGCCGCCCCCGACGCAAGCCAGCGGCTGCGCCGTCGAGGGCACGCGCGCTACCAGCGACGTCGCCGCGCTGGTGTTGCTCGCGGCGATCGCGCTCGTGCTGCGCCGTCGAATCGCGAGCTAGGGAATCGGGTTCGGCAGCGTGGTGTCGGTGGTGACGGGGTTGGGCGAGATGTTGGAGAGCGTGGCGGCGCCGCTCGAGCGGACGAAGACGCGGCCGTAGCCGCCGCCGCCGCCGCCGCCCGACGAGGAGTTGTTGCCGCCGGTGCCGCCGGCGGTCGCGGCGCCCATGTTGATGAGCGCGTTCGAACCTTTGCCGCCGCCGCCGCCGTTCGCGCCGCCGCCGCCGCCGCCGTTCGAGTCGTTGAGCGGATCGGCGTTGTCGACGCCGTCGCGGCCGCGCCCGCCCGAGCCGCCGCCGCCGCCGATGAAGTTGGTGCCCGCGCCGCCGCCGCCGCCGCCGCCCGAGGCGATGACCCAGCCGTTGGCGGTGACCGTGGCCGCCTCCATTAATAGGGCGCCGGCCGAGCCGCCTCCGCCGCCCGAGCCGGACGTGGTGTTCGACCAGCAGCCGCCCGCGCCGCCACCGCCGGAGACGGTGACGTAGCCGCCGTACGGTCCGTTTCCGAAGGGGCCGCCGCCGTGCAGGCCGTCGACGGTGATGCTGTTGCGCGCGGAGAGCTGGAGCGCGCCGCCGCCGGCGCCGCCGCTCGCGACGCCGGTGCAGCCGTTGCCCGACGGCGCCGAGCCGGAGCCGCCGCCCGAGCCGCCGGTGAACAGCGCCAGCCGCGCGTCGCCGTACGTGCCGCCGCCCGACGGGCCGGTGGCGTCGGTGCCCGCCTTGGGCGCGCCGCCGCCGGCCGCGCCCGCCGAGCCGTAGCCCGCGCCCGAGCCGCCGGTGCCGTTCGCGCCCGCGGCCGCGCCGGCGGTGCCTTTGCCGGAGCCCGAGTCGGGCGCCGAGCCCGCGGGACCGGGCGTCGCGCCGTGCCCGCCGGCGTCGATCACGCCGTGCACGGTGATCTGATCGCCGGCGACCAGCACCAGCGGGCGCGAGCCGACGACGTTGAACTTGACGAGGCTGGTGTTGTCGGTGCCGACGGTGAAGCTGTGCACCGCGACCACCACGTAGCCCGAGTCGACCGCGAACCCGGTGCCGGCGGGCGGCTGCGTGCCGGTGACCGCGGCGGCGAGCGTGGCGGCGCTGGTGTCGAACGTGGTGTCGGCGGTGACGATCCAGTCGGCGGCCGGCGCGTCGTCGAGGTAGTGATGCGCGACGTGCGAGGGGAAGTCGACGCCGAGATCGGGCGACGAGCGCAGGTCGACGGGCGGCGTGAGATCGGCCGGCGGCGTGAGATCCGACGGCGGCTTGAGATCGGCGGGCGGCGTGAGATCAGCCGGCGGCGTGAGATCCGACGGCGGCGTGAGATCCGACGGTGGCGTGAGATCGTGGCTCGCGAGATCGGCGCTGGCGAGATCGAGCGCGGCGTCGAGCGGAGCGGCGTCGGCGGGCGGCGCGAGATCGACGGCGAGCGGCAGATCGTCGGCGCCGAGATCGGGCACCGCGCCGTCGAGCGGCACGCCGTCGACGGTAAAGCGGCAGCCGGCGGCGAGCGCGAGCAGCAACAGCCAAGGCCGCCTCATCACCTCAAGCTACCATATCAGAGCGAGGTGCTCGTCATCGGCGCCGGGCTGATGGTGCCGGAGCCGGCGAACGGCGTCATGCGCGTGCGCAGCCAGATGCGCCCGGTGCCGCCGCCGCCGCCGCCGCCGTTGACCGCGTTGCCGCCTTTGCCCGGCGCCGTCGAGCCGGCCGCGCCGTCGCCGCCGCCGCCCGCCGAGCCGACGAGGAACAGGTTGCCGGCGGCGCCGCCTTTCGCGGGCGCGGCGGAGAGCGCGCCGTTCGCGCCGTCGGCGCCGTCGGCGGTGCCGCCGAGACCGTCCTGAATTCCCGCGCCGCCGCCCGCGCCGCCGTTCGCCGCCAGCGTGCCGCCGACGATGATGGTCGGCGACTCGAGAAAAATTTCGCCGCCCGAGCCGCCGCCGCCGCCCGCCGAGCCGGCCGAGCCGCAGCCCAGCCCGCCGCCTCCGCCACCGACGGTGATTCCGCCGATCGGCGCGATCGAGAGCCCGCTCGCGGCGGAGATCTGGATCATTCCGCCGCCCGCGCCGCCGCGCGCCTGCCCGCCCGAGCAGCCGCTCGCGTTCGCGCCGTCCCCGCCGCCCGAGCCGCCGTTGAGCGCATCGAAGCCGACGCCGTACGCCGCGCCGCCCGCGCCGCCCGACGCGTTCGACGTGTCGCCGCCGCTCGCGCCCGCCGCGCCGAAGCCGCCGCCTCCGCCGCCCGCGTCCTCCGATCCGCTCTTGCCGCCGGGCGAGCCCACGCCGTCCCCCGCGAGCGAGCCGCCCGGCCCGGGTTGCCGCAGGTTCGCCGCAGCGTCGATCACCGCGTCGACGGCGACCGAGTCGGCGATCACGATCAGCCCGACGCCGCCGGTGACCGCGACGGCGCGATCGACGTTCCAGGTGCCGACGGAGAGCACCGCCCAGCCGTGCGGGTCGTGCACGAACGTGACGCCGTCGGGCGGCGCCATCGGCGGGCCGCCGAACGCCAGCGTGAGCGCGGTGGTGTCGATCGCCGAGACGCCGTCGAGCACCGCGGTCGACGGCACGTACGTCGACGGATCGATGTGGCTCGGCATGAACCCGCTCGGCGCGCCGGCGAAATCGGCGAAGGTCACGCCCGCTTCACCCGACGGCGCGAGCTCGAACCCGCCGCCGCCGTCGATCGGGACGAAACCGACGGGCGCCACTTCGAACTTGCAACCGCCCGCGCAGCCGATCGCGACCGCCACGGCGAACCACTGCCGCATCGAGCGCAAATTAGCACAACGCGTGCTCGTCTGGTGACCCGTCGGCCGCTGTGCTAGAAGGGGTTTGAGATGTGCCCGAGTTTCAGACAGCGAATTTCCGTGGGCGTGCGTGTCGGATGATTGATCTTCGGCCATACGAAAAGCTGCACACGGTGCAGATGCTCAAGGACATCATCCGCAAGTGGTGGCGGGTGGAGCTGGCGTTCGCCGACGCCAAGGGCTACGTGCTCGATCACGCCGAGGGCAAGGTGGTTCCGCCGAACAACGACTTCTGCCGGCTGGCGCTGTTCTCCAAAGAGGGTTTCCGTCGCTGCAACGAATCGGTCAAGGTCACGCGCGACAAATTGCGCGCCTCGTCGCCGCGCGCCAACCGCCGCTGCGTGGTGCACGAGTGCCACCTCGGCTTCGACATCATCGCGTGTCCCATCACGCTCGACGGCGAGTTCGCCGGCTTCCTGTTCGTCGGCGGATCGATCCACGAAGAGATGACGACGTTCGCCGAGGAGACGCTGCTCCGCAAAATCAAAGAGGTGGCGATCGGCGGTGGCGCGGGCACCGACACCGAGAAGGCGATCGGCAAGATCCCGCGGCTGTCCGAGGAGAAGATCGAGGAGCTCTCGGACCTGCTCGAGTTCGGCGTCGACGAGATCCAGACCTATCACGCCGAGCTCAAGCGCCGCGAGCGCGAGCTGACGTCGATCACGCAGGAGCTGGGCGAGCGCTACCGCTTCGAGAACATCGTCGGCAACTCGCGCGCGATGCAGCAGGTGTTTCGCCTGCTCGAGAAGATCATCGAGTCCGACTCGACGGTCCTCATCCACGGCGAGAGCGGCACCGGCAAGGAGCTGATCGCGCGCGCCATCCACTACAACGGCCCGCGCGCGAAGAAGGCGTTCGTGGTGCAGAACTGCTCCGCGTTCAACGACAACCTGCTCGAGAGCGCGCTATTCGGCCACACCAAGGGATCGTTCACCGGCGCGATCAAGGACAAGAAGGGGTTGTTCGAGATCGCCGACGGCGGGACCTTCTTTCTCGACGAGGTCGGCGACATGTCGCCGGCGCTGCAGGTCAAGCTCTTGCGCGTGCTGCAGGAGGGGACGTTCACGCCCGTCGGCGGCACCGAGACGCGCGAGGTGGACGTGCGCGTGATCGCGGCGACGCACAAAGATCTGCAGAAGATGGTCGAGCGCGGCGAGTTCCGCGAGGACCTCTACTACCGAATCAACGTCATCAAGATCCAGATCCCGCCGCTCCGGGAGCGCATGGACGATCTGCCGATCTTGATGGAGCACTTTCTCCGCAAACATTTCCGCACGCGGCCGGGGCAAGCGCGCACGCGCTCGGGGCCGCCGCGCTTCACCGACGAGGCGCTGCAGGCGATGCAGCGCTATCCGTGGCCGGGCAACATCCGCGAGCTGGAGAACGAGATCGAGCGCTGCATGGTGCTCGGCGGCGATCTCGACGAGATGCCGGAAGATCTTTTGTCGCAGCGCGTGCGCGAGGCGGCGGGCGCGCCGATGGGACGCCAGGTGCAATTGCGCCCCGGCGCGTACGAGTCGATGGGCTCGCTCAAGAACGCCGTCGAGCAGCTCGAGCGCGACCTGATCCACCAGGGGTTGATCCGCACGCACTGGAACAAGTCGCAGCTCGCCAAGGAGCTGGGCATCAGCCGCTCGAACCTGATCATGAAAGTCGAGCGCTACGGCCTCGACAAAAAAACCGTCTAACGTTTCTCGTCGTCGCCGCCGTCGCCGTCGTCCTGGTTGTCGGCGGGGATGGCGTATTTGCCGTCGAGCCAGTTGCCGAGATCGATCAGGCGGCAGCGCGGGCTGCAGAACGGAAACGCGGGCGCATCGGCGGCGACGGGGCTCTTGCAGATGGGACAGGGATGCGGCTTCGGCGCGCTCAGGCTTTCCCCACCGGCTTGCCGTCGTCCTCGTCCTCGTCGTCGAGATAGGCGAACGTCCGCACCATGCGCAGCAGATCGTCGCGCTGCTGCGGCGTGAGGTCGACGAACTGGATCCCCATGCCCGGGTTGCGCCCGTCGGAGTCGCCGGGCCGGTGCGGGTTGACCCAGATGACCTCGCCCTCGAGCTCCATCTTCGCGCCGCCGAATTCCTCGGGCAGCTTGAAGCACAGGTTGAGGCGCGTGCCCTCGGGCTCGGGGTTGTTGGTCTGCACGAAGATCCCCATCTCGGAGATGTCCGTGATGTACGCGAACAGGAACGTCTCGTCGGCGCGGTAGTCGACCTCGAGGTCCACCAGCACGCGCTCGTACACGCGACGGTCGGCGCCGCGGCGCTGGTCCTGCGGCACGGGCGTCAGCGAACGGCGGCGATCTTTGATCCGCTTCGGCACGCACGAGCGTCGTAGCAAGCGAGCAAGTTTCGGACAAGCAAAAAAGGCGCGCGTGCTGACGATAGCGACGCAGTGCGTTCGTATCCGCTTTAGCGGATGGTGACCTGGCCGAGCTTCACGCGCTGGTCGCCGTCCTGCGGACCGGAGATCACCTTGAGCCGCTGATCGCCCGCGAACATGCCCATGAAGATCCGGTAGTACCCCGACGGCTGCGTCGCGCGGTCGGGCGTCATCAGGTGCTCGTCGGTGATGTAGTAGCCCGGCACCCAGTTCTGCGTCGGGAAGCGTCCCTCGAGCGGCACGTGATCGCCGTTGAAGCGCGTGCCCGGCCCGTCGAAGTGGAGGAACACTTTGTACGAGCCGCCGAGCGGCGCCATGACTTTGAAGTAGAGCCGGATCTTGAACTCCTGCCCGCGGTCGAGGATGTCGGGCAGGTCGTAGCCGAGCAGCGCCACCTTGTTGTCGAAGTTCACCTCGAGCGGGTGCGTCGGCTTGGGTGGCTGGTCGCTGATGAACAGGCGCAGCGGGTTCAGATCTTTTTCGTTCGGGCCGAGCCGGTTGGTCAGCACCAGGTAGCGCGAGTTCGAGTCGTCGATGACGAAGTAGTCCTGCTTGCGCTGGCGCGCCTCCTGGTCGATCGCCGGCAGCTCGTCGGAGCCGGCCATCACGAACACGCGCTCCTTGTTGGCGAGGAACGTGAACAGGTCGGCGACGGTGTTGAGCGTGGTCGGCGTCTTGCCGCCGCCGTAGTACGACGCGCCCGAGGCGTTGAAGCGGTACTGCCCGACGGGCGCGTTGGGATCGAGCTTGTGCGCCTTGCCGTAGATCTCGCGCGCCGAGAGGTGCTTCGAGACCTGCGGGATGATCCAGTATTCGCTGACCAGCATCATCAGCAGCGCGGCGCCGCCCGACGCGGCGATCAGCATGCGGCGTCCGCGAACCTGCGCGGCGTCGCGGCGCTTGCGCTCGTCGTCGCTGGCGGCGCCTCCGCGCACGAGCGGCGCGCCGAGGCCGAGGCCGAGCACGCCGCCGAAGAAGCCGGCGAACGCCATCACCAGATACGGCAGGTGCGTGAGCGGGCCGGGCCAGCGCACCTGCTCCATCATGTGCACCGCGACGTACTGCTCGGGGAACAGGAAGAAGTCGCGGCCGAGGATCAGCGCGCCGACGGCGACGGTGAGGCCGGCGAACGGCAGCGGGCGCGGATCGTCGAGCAGCTCGTCGAGGTAGCCGCCGACCAGCAGGAGCAGCGCCGGCCCGACGGGGATGTGCAGATCGGCCACGCCCGCGGCCTGCACCGTGCCCGCGAGGTAACCGACCACGAACCACGTCACCAGCAGCATCGCGCCGAAGCGCTCGCGCGCCGGCGTCCGGCCGTCGCGCACCGTCGCCGCGTCCGGATCGGCGTCGGAGAAGAAGCGCATCGCCGCCACCGGCGCGACCGCGATCCACGGGAACAGGCCGAAGCCGAGCTGCTTCAGGTGCGACGTCACCACCACCGAGCTGCCGAGCGCGTGCGGCACGCCGCCGAGCAGGAACGAGTAGCCGCTCGGGTGGCGCCACAACATCGCCGCCTCGACCGCCGGCACCAGCGTGGCGAGCGCGCCGACGAGGATCATCAGGCGCGAGCCGCCGCCGAGCGCGAGCGCCACGGTCACGGTGGCGATGGGCGCGATCACGCCGACGACCAGGCCGCAGGAGAATTGGCCGATGACGAGCCCGAGGACGCCGAGCGCGAGATCGAGCACGCGGCTGCCGAGCGACGCTTCCGGCTCGGCCCACGCCGCGCGCGCCAGGCCGCCGACCGCCAGCACCGCGCCGAGCAGCATCGGCGCATCCGACGTGAGCTGCCGCGCGCCGAGGAGAAACGCCGGCGTGGTGGCGAGCGCGAACGCGCCGAACAGCGCGCCGCGCCGCCCCACGAAGCGCACGCCCGCGTAGTAGGTCGCGAGCAACGTCGCCAGCGAGAGCAGCGCGATCGGCACGCGCCCGCCCAGCTCGCCGACGCCGAGATACTTGAAGCCGATGGTCACCGCCCAGACGAGCAGCGGCGGCTTGCCGAGCTGCGGGCCCCACGTCCAGTGCTGGTCGAGCGCGCGCGCCGCATCCGCGATGCGGATCTCGTACGGATCCCACAAGCCGAACGAGCTCAAGAAGGGAAAGAAGAGGAGCAGGCCGAGCGCGGCCAGGATCGCCGGATAGGCCCGTCGGAGCTGCGTCTGATTCAGCACGCGCCCGAGGCTAGCGGGCGAGTCTGCCGAATGCAAGCACGCGCGTCACGGCGCGCGGCCCTCGACGATCGGCGCGCGGCGGGCGACGCACGACTCGCCCGGCTCGAGGAACGCCACGCGCGCGCCGAGCGAGCGCGCCGAGACCAGCGAGCGCAGCCACGTGATCGGCTCGTTCAAGGGCTCGTAGCCGAGTGAAAACGCCGAGTGGTGGATCGGCACCAGCAGGCGCGCGCCGAGATCTTCGAAGGCGTAGAGCGCGTCGAGCGGCGAGAGGTGATCGCGGCGCAGCGCGCGCGGGCGGTAGCCGGAGATCGGCAGCAGCGCGACGTCGGGACGAAAGCGCGCGCCCACGTCGAGAAAGCCCGAGAAGTAGCCGCTGTCGCCGGCGAAGTAGACGGTCGGCCCGTCGCCGCGCACCACGTAGCCGAGCGCGCGCGAGCGCGACCAGAAGCCCATGCGGTGCTGCGCGGGCACCGCGGTCACCTCGAGCCCCGCCGAGTAGAGCGTGGCGCCGGGCTCGAGCTCGACCACGCGCGCGAAGCCGAGCCGCTCGCCGATGCGACGCGCGCGACGCAGGCCGGGCGGCACCACCAGCGTCACGCGCCGCTTGCGCTCGCGCCACGGGATCTCGTCGAGCGACGGCGCGTGCAGATGATCGGCGTGCGCGTGCGAGATGAGCACGAGGTCGAGGCCTTCGAGCGCGCCCGGCGGCAGCGACGCGGCGCGCGCGCGGCGCAGCGAGTAGAGCGATCGCGCGAAGCACGGATCGGTGAGCACGCGCCCCTGCGCGTAGCGGATCAGCACCGTCGCGTGGCCGATGAAGCTGAGCGCGCACTCGCCCGCCGCCGGCAGCGGAATCGGCGGCGGCGGCCCGACCATCCCGACGCGCGGCCCCGCCACCAGCGCCGTGAGCCAGCGCCACAACCAACTGGTCAGCCAGCCGTGCTCGAACGCGCGCGCGAGCGAGTGGCGCCGGCGGTGCTCGCGCGCGAGCTCGGCGACGCGGTCGCGAAAGCGATCGTCGATGCGCACAATCGCCGATCGACCGTCGTCGCCCACGCGGTCATCGTACCCCACGCTAGGGTCAATCGACCCCGTCACCTTGCAGAATTTTCGATGTGGGTGCGGCGGAAGAGTCTTTCTAAAGGATGAAGTTTCAAGGTACGATGGCTCCCGGGAGCGGACCTCGGCCGTGGTCCGTTTCGTGCTCGAAGAAGCGGCGCACGTGTGTCCGGCCCATCCCAGGAGAGGTTGCTTATGAAGCGTACTACGCTGTTCGGTCCTCTGGTCGCCCTCGCGCTCGTCGCGGCGGCAGGCGCCACGCCGGGATGCAGCTGCAGCGCGACGCAAGGCGTGCCGCACTTCGACGGCTTCATCCCCGACGGCGGATTCCCCGACGGGTTCAACCCGCTCGGCGACGCCGGCGTCACCGCGTGCGGCGACAACGATCCGTCGTGCATGGTGACGTGCGTCGGGCCGACGTGCTCGCCGCCGAGCCAGTTCCCGCTGCCGAGCGACTCGCCGCCGCCGTCGAACGTCGGCGCCGACGGCGTGAACCGCGATCCCAACGGCTACATCATCCTCGACTCGACGCACGCCGCGTTCGACTATCTGTGGATCGCCGACGACCTCAACTACAACGTCGGCTTGGTCTCCAAGGTGTCGACCAAGCCCGCGCCGACGCCGTACCCGAACGGCCAGAAATACGGCGAGGTCGCGCGCTACGTGACGTTCACCTGCCAGTCGGCGGTGCGCGACTCGAACGGCAACGTGCAGCAGAATCCCACCGCCGGCAAAGAGGGCATCGTGCTCGGCACCACGCCGGCCGGCGCCGCGCTCTGCGCCGACGGCCACACCGGCTGCTGCTCGTGGGATCAGACGCCGTCGGGCGCGACGCACATCGGCCTCAACCCGGCGCAGAACCGCCCGTCGCGCACCGCAGTCGACTTCAACGGCGACGTCTGGGTCGCTAACCGCGCGTTCGGCTACCAGCAGTCGGTCACCAAAATCGCCAACTCGATGAACGACTGCATCGAGCGCAACGGCATCCCCGGCATCCAGACCTCGAGCGACGTCAACAACGACGGCATCATCACCACCGACTGCGACGGGAACAACCTGCCCGACGACGCGTCGACGGTGTGCACCAACGGCCGCGCGCACGAGTTCTACGGGCTCGACGACGAGTGCATCCTGTTCACCACCACGTACGGCGCGCCCGACTCGTACGGCCGCCCGCTCGCGCTCGGCCCGGCGATGACCGGCCCCGATCCGACGGCCAGCGCCTCGGACGCGTGGGCCGGCACCTGGCGCGCCGGCTCGGGCGGCGGCGGCGGATCGTTCTACCGCATCAGCGGCTCGACGGGGAAAGTGCTCCAGGTCGTTCCGCTCACCACCAAGACCGTCACGCCGAATCCGTACGGCGCGGCGATCGATTCGTTCGGCATCTTGTGGGCGCCGGTCGAGGCCACGGGCGCGCTCTATTACTTCGACACCAACGCGGCCAACCCGGCCGATCCGATGAACCAGGGCGTGGTCACCGAGACGCTCACCGGCTCGGGCTTCTACGGCATCGCCATCGACGGCTACAAGGACGCCGGCGGCAACTTGATCCAGCAGGTGTGGATGGGGAACGTCGGCAACTCGGGCGCGTACCGCTATCGCCCGGTGCGCAACGGCACCTTCGCCGGCATCGGCACCGGCACGTGGTCGCACGTGCAGTTCACCGGCGGCGTCACGCAGGGCCGCGGCATCGGCGTCGACAACCGCACGCCGACGTCGTACGTCTGGGTGGCGCTCGACGGCGGCGCGATCGGCAAGATCCCGTTCGACGTGATGGACGGCGAGCAGACGTTCGCCGCCGCCACCAACGTCTTCTCCACCAAGCAGGCCGGCACGCTCGGCGCCGGCGTGGCGATCGATCTCGACATCTGGGGCATCAACCAGGGCTCGTCGAGCGCCACGCACTTCTCGGTCGACCCGATGGGCAACGTGCTCAACGCCGCGTCGCCCGACCAGGTCACGCTCGACGACAACCCGACCAACAACGCGATCTCGAAGCCGCAGCCGTACACGTACTCCGACTTCACCGGCTTCGGCTTGCGCAACTTCACCAACCCGCACGGCACCTACGACTGGACGCAGACCGGCTGCGGCCCGATGCGCACGCACTGGATCGGCGTGACGTGGGACGCCGAGACCACGCCCGGCGTCACCGCGGTGACCATGAAGGCGCGCTCGGCCGACTCGACGGCGGCGCTCGGCTCGGCGCTGTTCACGAACCCGTACCTGTCCTCGCCCGCCGACCTGACGGCCGCGCCCGGCCCGGTCTCGCCGAACCCGTCGGGCTTCCTCGACGTCGAGTTCATCCTGACGACGACCGACAAGAGCGTCACGCCGAAGCTCAAGAGCTTCAACATCATCTGGGAGTGCGTCAACGGCATCGGCTGATCCCGTGCGGCAATTTGCCGCAGGCCTGCTCCTGCTCGCCGCCGCCTGCCATCGCCCGATCGCGGTCGCGTCTTCCGCGCCCGCAACCAAAGTCGTAGCGACCCCCGCAGCGACCGACGATCGCTACGCCGCGTTCCTCGTCGAGGCGCGGCTCTCGCCCGCGCAGCAGCGGCAGCTCGACGCGCTGCTCGAGCAATTCGCGCGCGCGCAGCGCGAGTACGTGCGCAAGGACGTCGAGACCACCATCGGCAGCGACGTGCCGACCGAAGACACCACCGCGCGCGAGATCGAAGACGAGACGCGGCGCATGCGCGCGGCCGCGGCGGCGATCCTCGACGCGCGGCAGGTGGCCGCGCTCGATCGCGCCGGCGGCCCCGCGATCCTGCTCGTCGCCGCCGGCCGCCGCAACGCCGCCAGGTGACCTCGCGCGTGATATCGTCGGCGAGAGTCGAACGCCGAGTGCAAGGCGCCGCTCACGTGCCAGGCGCTGACCGTCGGCGGCCGCCACTGCATGGGGCAGTTCGCGCACAGCATCCGCTCGAGCGATCGCTACGGCTGGCCGAAATTGATCTTCTTCTGGATCATCGCCGGCGGCCTCGGCCTGATGCTGCTCGCCGGCGTCATCTACGTCATCTGGATCATGCGCCAGTAGACCTCCTCCTCGACCCGGCGATCTCCTGCCGCCACGATCGCGCGCTCCTTCGACCTGCTCCCGCGTCGCTGATTGGGTTCGCTTCTTGCTCGACTGCGGGAGCGTGGAGGCGCGCACATGATCTCGCGAGTCGGGTTGGTGATGATCTTCGTCGGTGGAGTGGCGGCGGCGGCCGAGCCGGAGCAGACGCAGGCGCCGCCCGCCGGGACGGCGCGCGAGGGCGTGATCGATCCAAAGGCCGACGCCGCGCTCAAACGGATGAGCGACTACGTCGGCGGGCTGAAGAGCTTCCGCGTCGACGCCACCACCATCGACGAGAAGATCACCACCGACGGGCAGAAGATCCAGGAGGTGCAGGACTCGCAGCTGGCGGTCCGGCGGCCGGGCGCGCTGCGCGTCGATCGCGTCGGCCCGTTCGGCCGCGTGGTGTTCCGTGACGACGGCAAGCGCTTCAGCGTCTACAACAAAGATCGGCACGTCTATGCGACCGCGCCGGCGCCCGGCGATCTCGACGCGGCGATCGACGACGCGCGCGACCGCTTGCACGTCGACGCGCCCGGCGGCGACCTGATCGTCAGCGACCCGTACCACGCGCTCGTCGACGGCACGGCGACCGGCCGCTACATCGGCCTCGAGCCGATCGACGGCGCCCCGGCGCATCACCTCGCCTTCACCAAGCAGAACGTCGACTGGCAGATCTGGATCAAGGACGGACCCGACGCGGTGCCGCTGCGCTACGTGATCACCAGCAAGGACCTGCCGGGCCATCCGCAGTTCACCCTCGAGCTGCGCCGCTGGCAGCCGAACGCGCAGGTGGCCGCGGACGCGTTCGCGTTCACGCCGCCCGACGGGGCCCGGCGCGTCGAATTCTCCGAGCGCGGCAAGGCCGACGTTCGACAGGAGGAACAGCCATGAAGAGGAGAAGAAGAGCTCGCTGGACGCGGCTCGGCCTGGCGCTGCTCGTCGGCGCGGCGCTCGAGCTGCCGCGATTCGCCGGCGTGGCGCACGCGATCATCGGGCGGCCGCTGACGCCGCTCAGCTACGCGGGAGTGGCGCGACGGACCACGCGCCGCGCGGTCGCGGTCGCGCCGCCGGTGACGGTGCGCTACTGGTGATCGCCGTCGGATGCGAGGATGGTCTGCGCGATGCACCACCGACGGGCAGATTGCATTGAAGGGAGGCGGAAGATGTCACTGGCGTTGGGAGTCGTGAAGTTCAAGGGAGCGCGTCGGGCCGACGAGGTCCTCGATGGATTCATCGAGGCGCATCCGGCGGAGGACTGGCCGACTCAGGCGGGGATCATCTCGCGGCACCGCCTCGGCCGACTGTCGATCGACCGCGGGCTCGGAGCCGACTGGGACGATGAGGACACCGGGACGGCGGCCGGCCTCGGTCTCGGCGGGCTGACGGGCGCGCTGCTCGGCATCGTCGCCGGTCCTGCGGGAATCGCGGCCGGCGCCGCGCTCGGCGGAGCGCTCGGCTCGATCGCGGGCGCCGCCGACGAGGACGAGAAGCCGCTGTATACGGTCATCCGGGGAAAGATGGAGAAAGACACCTCGGCGATCTTCTTGCTGGCCGATCCGCAGATCGTCGATCGGATGCTGAGGGAGTTCGGTCCGCAGGGCATCGATACCCTGCGCCGCAACGTCAGCGACGAGCTGGCGGGGAATCTCGACGCGGCGGTGCGAGCGGTCGCGCGGGAGGAGGCGCAACCCGCCCATTGAGACGTCGAGCCGAGCGGCAATTTGCCGCATTGACGCCGGGCGCGCGCGCAGTGCACGCTGGTAGGAGATGCGCTGGCTGCTCTGCTTCGTGTGGACGTGCGTCGCTTGCAACTCGCGCGCGCTCGTCATCGCGGAGCCGCCTCGAGACGCCGGCGCCGATCTCGCGACCGGGATCGATCTCGCCGCCGCGCCGCCCGATCTCGCGACGCCGGTCGATTTCTCGATCCCGATCGATCTCGCGGTCCCGCGCGACCTCACGCCGCCGTTCGATTTCACCGCGCCGCGCGACCTCACGCCGCCGCCGGACCTGACGCACCCGCCGGTCACCACGCTCGCGTTCTCGTCGTCCGATTCCGCGTACGGGACGCCATGGCGATCGATCGTGGTGCTCGATTTCGATCACGACGGTTTTGCCGATGTCGCGGTGGGCGGCGCGGTGGCCGGCGGCGGCGGCGAGCTGCTCCTCCTGCAGAACAGCGGCTCGCTCGGGCTGACGAGCGCGGATACGGTGCCGCTCACCGCCGCGCCGGTCGCGCTCGCCGCCGGCGATCTCGATCGCGACGGCTGGCCCGATATCGTGGCCGCGGACGCTGCGTACACCGTCTTCTGGGGCGGTAGCGCGTGGGCCTCGCGCTACGTGCGCTCGACGCCGTACGCCGGCGGCACGACGACCGGCCTCGGCGTCGGCGATCTCGACGACGACGGCTACCTCGACGTCGCCGCGAGCAACAGCACCCTCGGCGCGATGCAGGTCTGGCGCGGGTCGTGGTGGGGTCTCACGTCGGCGTTTCGCGTCCCGCAAAGCCTCGCGCAGCCCGGCGCGCTCGCCGTCGGTGTGTTCGCGAGCGGACCGCCGCGCCTCGGCGTCGCGTACGGCGGCGTGCTTCCCGGCAGCACCGCGCCCCTGGTGCACCTGTCGATCGGCGTGCTCTCGGGCTACTCGTTCAACGCCGCCCTGAACGCGACCGCGGACGCGGTAGCGACCGGCGACGTCGACGGCGATGGGCTCGACGACATCGTCACCGCGAACACCGCCGCGAGCAGCGTCGCCGTGATCCGTTACGTGGCGGGCCCGCCGCCGCTCGTGGCGTCGCCGGCCGTGAGCATGGCGAACCCGAGCGGCGTGCTGCTCGCCGACTTCAACGCCGACGGCAAGCTCGACCTCGTCACCGCCGACGCGCCGGACCTGCAGCTCCAGCTCGCGCTCGGGAACGGCGACGGAACGTTCCAGCCGCCGACGGCGATGACGCTCGAGCACCCGCCGTTCGCCATCGCCGCCGCCGACTTCGATCTCGACGGCCTCATCGACCTCGTCGCCGGCGACAGCGATGGTTACGTGACGACGATCCTCAATCGATCGTACTGACTCGGGCTCGTGATGGCGCGCGTTTGCGCTCGGCCACGAACTTCCATAAAACACCGCCATGTCGACGTCGACTCCTCGACGCACGGGCGGTCGCAAACGACTCGCCCTCGTCGGGCTTTCGATCGGCGGACTGCTCGCCGGGTTCCTCGTCGGAGAGCTCGTGCTGCGCGCCATGGGCTTTCACTTTCAGTACGTGCCCCGCGTGCAATTCGGCTGGCCCGATCCCAAGACCCTGGCGGAGCACTATGAGCCGGACGCGGACCTCTTGTGGGTCACGCGCGGCTACGCCGAAAAGTTGTCGCGGGCGCGTCGTGCTCCGCCGGCCGTCGTTTTCATGGGCGACTCGTGCACCGAATTCGGCGGATATCCCGAGAAGACGATCGAGATCTTGAAGACCGAGCGGCCGCGCCTCGCCGGCGGATTGAACGCCGGCGTCGGCGGCTGGTCGTCGCAGCAGGGCGTCTGGCAGCTCGAACGTGACGTCGCGCCGCTGCATCCGAAGATCATCGTCGTTTATTACGGCTGGAACGATCATTGGAACGCACTCGGAGCGCCGGACGCGAAAGCGCGGCCGGGCCGCATCTCGTTCTGGTTCTCGCAATGGTCGCGATGGGGCCAATTGATCGCGAGGATTCGCGCGAGCCGCGGCGCGCACGTCGGGAGCGGCCTCGCGCGCGTCGATCTGGATCAGTATCGCAAGAACCTCGAAACCCTGGTCGGCGAAGGCCGCCGGTCCGGTGCGCTGGTCGTGCTCCTCACGGCCGCGAGCACCCAGCGGCCCGGCCACGAGCCGCTCTATTTGAAGGAGCGTTGGATCGACGACCTCTCTACGCTCGTACCGCTGCACCGCGCCTACCAACGAGCGACGCGCGATGCAGCGGCGGCGACGAACGCCGTCTTGTGCGACGTCGCCGCGGCGCTCGAACGCGAGCCGCGCGCAGCCGACTACATGACGGCCAACGGAATTCATTTCAACGACCAGGGCACCACCTGGCTGGCGCGAGTCGTCGCCGATTGCCTCGAGCGCGCCGTACCGGAATGACGCCCCCGAACGTGCGTGGCTTGACTCCTCGCGCCGTGCGCGTGAACATGCGCGCGGCATGCTCCGGATCGCAGTTCTCGTCGGTGTGATGGCGGTCGCGCGGCCGGCGAATGCGCGCGAGCTGGATCCGATCTGGGGCTTCGCGTCGGGCCTCGCGCTCGGGATGGTGACGCTGGCGGTGGGCGGCGGGCTGGCGGCGGGGACCGATTCGCAGACGGCGAAGTACGCCGGCGTGTTCGTGATCGCGGGCGGGCTGGCGGCGGCGCCGGTGCTCTCGCATCTCGTGAACCGCGAGTGGAAGCGGGCGCTGGCGTTCGGCGCGCTGCCGGCGGCGTGCGCGGCGACGGTGATCGGGCTGCTCGCCGGCGAGGACAATCTGCTCGACGGAGGAAACGCGCCGCCGCGCATCGCGTTCGGCGCGGTGCTGGCGGTCGAGATCTTCGCGTCGAGCGTGGGGCTGATCGACAGCATGATGGCGGGCGAGCGGCGGCCCCGGCGATTGGCGATCCTGCCGCTCGTCGGGCGCGGCCAGCTCGGGCTCGCCGTCGGAGGTTTCCTGTGAAGCGTTGGCTGGTGTTGATCCTGCTCGCCTCGTCGGGCTGCGCGGTGGTGCCGCAGAACCGCCGCGCCGCGCTCGCCGATCCGATCATGTCGAGCTTCGACGAGGACTCGCTCGAGGCGCACAAGAAGTCCAAGTTCTACTCGACGCGCGAGGCGGCGGCCGGCGGAGACGGCGAGCCGGCCGGCGGAGGTTGCGGCTGTCAGTAATGCGGGCGCGGTGGGCGCTCGCGGTGGTGGTCGGGCTGTTCGCGTGTAATCAGGCACGCGCCGACGAGCCGCTGTCGAGTGACGCCATATTCGGCAAGCCCGTGCCGTTCTCGATCGAGTCGGCGCGCCTGCGCTTCACGCACTACGATCAAGAGGGGCACGGCTTCCAGTCGCAGGCCGGACCGTCGCCGGGGCTCGAGCAGCTCACCGTCGAGCAGCCGCAGCTCGAGGTGGTGGCGAAGCAGGGCAAGTTCACGCACCGGCTGTGGGTGCCGGTCGACGTCATCACCGGCGCGTCGGCCGACGCCATCGACGGCTGGCCGCCGCCCGACGCCATCACCGAGGCGTCGCACACCACCGAAGCGGCGTCGATCGATCTCACGACGACGTATCAGCGCGACGCGCGCACGCAGCTTTTTTTCCGCGGCGGCTTTCACATCGAGAACCCGTTTCGCTCGTGGAACCTCGGCGTCGGCGGCGCGCGCTCGTTCGCCGACGACAACACGGTGATCGCCGCCAGCTTGAACCAGGTGTTCGATTGGCTCGATCGCTTCACCATCACCGGCGTGCGGCTCGGGCGCGCCGAGCGCTCGTCGACCAACGGCAACCTCTCGGTGACGCAATTGCTGTCGCCGTCGACGGTCGGCTATCTCGGCTACGGGCTCACGGTGCAGCTCGGCACGCTCGGCAACACCTGGAACGTGGTGCCGCTCTCGGACGGTACGCTCGGCGACGAGCGGCTGCCCGGCGTGCGCCACCGCCACTCGCTGGTCGCGCGCCTGGCGCAGGCGCTGCCGTGGCGCGGCGCGGTCAAAGGCTTCTACCGCTTCTACGCCGACAACTGGGGCGTGCTGGCGCACTCGATCGAGGTGCAGCTCTACCAGCGGCTCGGGCCGTGGTTCTATCTGCGCGCGAACTACCGCGTGCACTATCAGAACGGCGTGGCGTTCTTCTCGACGCGCGCGTCGCCCGACGCGGAGCTGCGATCGGCCGACAGCGATCTCGCGCCGTTCACGTCGCAGACCATCGGCATCCTCGGCGCGGTCGACGTTCCGTTCGCGCGGCGCATCCAGAACCTGCACCTCGACGTTGGATACGAGCGCTATTTTCGCACCAATGACCTGCGTGTTAGCATGTACACGTGCGCCGTTGGCTTCCGCTTCTAGTCGCGTTCGCGTCGGCGTGCGCCGCTCCCACGAAATCGATCGCGCCTCCTCCGCCCGCGGCGGCGAGCGTCGCGCTGCCGGCGATCGCGCTGACGTCGCTCGACGGCGCGCCGGCGCGGCTCGATCGAGTTTTGCGCGGGCGCGTGGCGGTGGTGAGCTTGTGGGCCACGTGGTGTGAAGCCTGCGCGGCCGAGTTCGAGGCGCTCGGGCGGCTCAGCGAGCGCGCCGAGTCGCGCGGCGCGACGGTGATCGCGGTGGCGGTGGGCGAGCCGCACGACAAGGTCGCCGACTTCGTGAAGTGGCGCGGGCTCAAGTACGCGCAGCTCGTCGACGAGGAGTTCCGGTTCGCCGACGCGCTCGGGCAGCGCCGCGTGCCGGCCACGCTGATCGTCGACGGCTCGGGCCGCGTCACCTTCGTCGGCGGCGCGCTCGACGAGACCGCGCTCGCGGCCTTGCGCGCCGCCCTCGACGCGCGCGTCGCCGCCCGCTAGCCAACGACCGCTAGAACTCGAGGTGGCCGCGCGCGGAGAAGATCCACACGGGGCCGCGGTCCTGGTTGTAGCCGGGGTTGTCGATGAATTGGATGTCGGCGGCGGCGAAGGCGCCGCGCCAGAGGTGGACGTCGTAGTAGAGCTCGAGGATGTTTTCGCGGCCGTAGTGGAGGAAGCCGGCCGCGCGGCGCGCGCAGCCCGGCTGCGCGAAGTCGCACGCGTCGCCGAGGATGAAGCCGTGGCCGCCGAGGCGCAGGTACTCGCGGTGCTGATCGGAGATGCCGTTGGTGACGAACGCCAGCCCGAGCTTGTCGACGCGCCGCCGCCACAGCTTGCCGAACAGATCGAACCCGATCTCGAACGTGTCGTCGACCTCGGTGTACGCGAACGACTCGTGCAGGCCGTCGTTCCAGCCGCCGCGGGCGAACGCGCGCGCCACGCCGCCCAGCTCCTGGATCAAGTTGAGCCCGAAGCCGAGCTTGCTGTTGCCGGGATGGCGGTGCAGCGTCACGTCGGGCTGCGCCTCGACGCCGCCGTTGAACGCCGCGATCGCCTGGCGGTAGCTGCCCATGTTGGCGAAGTTTTGATAGTACAAAACGCGCAGCGTGCCCGCCCAGCGCTGGCGGCGGCTGTACTTGATCTCGACCTCGAACTGCTCCGAGTGGCTGCGCGTGAGATCGAAGTCGATGACGATGCCGTTGGCCACCGTCGGCATCAGCATCTCGCCGAAGCGTGCTTCGAGAAACGGCCCCTGGTACTCGACGACGAGGCCGTAGGTGTAGCCGCGCGTGTCGGCGGCGTAGTCGTAGGCGCCGTTGTTGTCGACGGTCCAGTTCATGAACTGCACGTGACTGTCGGAGGCGGCGGGGTTGATGTCGAAGAGATCGGCGGTCGACATCTTGCCGATGCGCAGCTCGAGGCGGTGGCGCGGCACCATCACGAACGTCGAGATCGGGCCGCGGTCCTCGTTCGGCTCCCACTCGCGGCTGAGCGGGATGAGCTGGTGAATCTCGAGGCGCGCGACGTACGGCTCGCTCGACAGCGCCGGGTTGCGCACGACGTCGAGGTTCGTGAAGCCGGCGATGCCGAGCGCCGACGACAGGCCGCCGCCGAACGCCATCTCGCCGTCGAGGATCAGCTCGGTGGTGCGGTGCGGGCGGTACGCCGTGAACACGGTGAGCAGGCCCGACATCGCCGCCTCGGCGCCGGGGCGAAAGCTGTTGGTGCCCGTGTACGGCGCCGAGAACGACGGGTGCGTCTGGAAGATGGTGTTCATCTCGCCGCCGAACCAGAACGGCAGCGGGCCCGAGTGATCGAGGAACGTCTGGTCGGTGCCCGGCTGCGGCGCGGTCTCGGGCTGCTCGGGATTCTTCGCGCGCGCGGGCGCGGCGGCGAGCGATACGCCGAGCGCGATCACGATGGTCGTGCGGGCGAGGCGCATCGCGCGCACGAAGTTCTCAGATGAGTCGCGCCGGAGCAAGCAGAAGCGGCCGTGTTATCGTCGGCGGCGATGAAGCGGCTCGCGCTCCCGCTGGTGCTCGCGCTCTCGTTCGCGCGGCCGGCGCTCGCCGACGAGGTGGCGACGACGGCGGCGCTCGCGCCGCGCGGCGCGGCGTGGTACGCGGGCTGGAGCTTGATCGTCGCCGGCGGCGCCACCGCGATCACCGGCTGCGCGCTCACCACGCGCGCGGATCTCGACGCGAGCGGCGCTCAGGTCTCGGGGCTCTCGGCGCAGCAGACCGCCGGCTGGGTGATGGTCGGCCTCGGCACGCTGTCGTGGGTCGGCGGCGCGCTCACCTTGAAATTCGGTGCGCGTCGCGCGAAGCGTTGACGCTCCCCGCGAGCAGCACGTCGAGCAGCGGGAAGTGCACCGGCTTGGTCATGTAGTCGACGCAGCCGGCCTTGAGCGCGCGCCGCCGGTGGGCCTGGTCGGCGTAACCCGACACCGCGATCAGCTTGGCGTCGGGCACCTCCACGCGCAGCCGCCGCGCCAGCTCGCAGCCGTCGATCGCGCCGGGGAGCTGGATGTCGAGCAGCACCAGCGTCGGCGAGAACTCGCGCGCCAGCTCGATCGCCTGAGGCGCGTCGTGCGCGCAGCGCGCCTGTCCGTAACCGCGCAGCCCGATGAACTCCGCGAGCATGTCCGCCGAATCGATGTCGTCGTCGACCAGCAGGATCCGAGGGGCGTCGTCCATTGGGCGCGGGTATAAGCACAACCGCTTTTCGCGCAAGTGTTCGGGGCGTTTTGCAATGGTGGTCCCGCCGTGTTATCGACGCAGGCGAAAATGGCGCAGGCAGCACATCCCGACGCGCGGGTGGTGATCCTCGGCGGCGGCCTGACCGGGATCTCGGCGGCCTACCATCTGACGCGCCCGTGGCTGCTCCTGGA